>Ga0214542_1006891_pt1 | contig 20272 bp, 11 predicted proteins | sample CNSS1metaG_FD_160096 | JGI IMG/M metagenome (GOLD analysis project Ga0214542, IMG submission 160096) | Root nodule microbial communities from cowpea collected in UCLA plant growth center, Los Angeles, California, USA - CNSS1 | ecosystem: Host-associated > Plants > Roots > Nodule | place: USA...
TATATAGATAAAATTTTTTTTATTTTATATATATATATATATATATATATATATATATATATATATATATATATATATATATATACACACACACGTATGTCTTTGGCTAGTGGGGTGATGATTATACAAAGCACATTTTGTAAAAGTAATACATTATAATTGAATCAGGATTTTTGTTTGTTTACGAAGATGATGTTTTTGGATTGAATGAGAACTTGTTTGGTTAACTATTATATAAACATCGTTTTGGAACCTTAAATTAGTAGTGTCATACTACTGGTGTGGCGCCTGACGGTTCAAGTGGACTCGCCAGGTGATAGGCCACAAAAAGAACTTGGAGACAAAACTCGAGAGTTGGTACCTGGCAACTGGCAACGTAAGGGGTCTCGTCAGGCAGTCTGGAACCAGGTTCCGCCTAGCGACGCGAGAGGCGCGCTAGGCGATTTTGGTGCAAAGTTGGTGCACGAGGAAGATTTCTACACAACTTTAGATGACGTTCATGATACAATGCTTTGGCTGGGAGCCCAGTTACGAGTGTATCTTGTATTGGGGTAACACGTGGCCACTCTAGGTTGTAGCCTGGTGGTTTAGGAAGTCCAGTGGAGTGTGCGAGATCGTGGCTCGTGTGACGAGGTTTCGGATGATTGCCTTCTGCAGTGCATCTGGTAGAGTTTTGGTAGTCTAGGAACAACTACGAACTTCTGTTCGTTTTGGGAAACTCCACTTGGTGTCACGGTGAGAGGCTGTGGCAAATTTATTTCCACGTGTGGACTATCAGGTGGTGGCTTGTGGTCGGAGGGGCGAGTAGACACTCGTGCAGCAAAGATTGATCAGTGAAGTCATCAAAGAGGGTAGAAATAATGGACGTCCAAATTAAGGGTTGAAAGCTAAGGAACTAAGAAAAAAAAATGCTAACATGTGTTAGACTTTTGATATTAAACTTTAATTTAATTATGTTGTGTTTATTTGTTTTATTTGAGCTCACCCTATCTGTGTGTGTTTGGCGATGATCATGTAACTTGTTACCTGGGAGCAGAGGTTGGTGCAGGTGGGCATGAGGATGCATAGAGACGGAGTGGGGATCACTATGGGGTTGTTTACTAGTTTTAATATGAACTATTTTGTAATGGTTCGAGAAACAATTATATTTTTAATTATTGAACGCTGCAGTTTATTTATTATTGGCACGTTTAATTTGGATTTTAAATTTTCCCGTGTTTTGGGAAAATAATTAAATTTCAATGAGGTTTTATCATCATTTTATTTCATATTTATTTAAAAATAGTAATTTCTGGCAAGGACGTTACACAACTCGTGAGTGAAGATCTTTGATTCTTGGAGCAAGATTTACTTGGTTTTGAAGCTTAAAGGATATATTTTGGTTGGCTAGGGAGAGCCACCACCAAGGTTTGGTTGTTCCTTTGCTTCTGGGTGTTTCCTAGTGTGATTCTAGGTCTACAAGTGGGATCTCGTTGTGCAATGGTTGAGATTCTTGTGGGATTCAAGAATCTTGGTGTTTTTGTTATATTCAAAAGTGTAATATTTAAGGGATTGCATAATTCTTTTGATATAGTGCATTACCAGACTCAGGTTGTCTTGATAAATTGGATGTAGCTAAGAATTGAGTGAACCAGTATAAATATTGGTGTGTGATTCTCTCCTACTTATCTTGTTCTTCTTTTAAATCTCAAGAAAACTCGTTTAATCAATCTTTATAAGGATTTTGTGTGTTTTAATGTAATCTAGTGGTACAATTAAGTTTGATATATCAATTGGAATCAATCTTGTATGATGAAGCATGATGTTTGAGTGAGTTTGGTGATTTGTGCTTTTCTACAGAATTTCTTAGAATATCATTCAGTTAATTTTATTTTTCAATATGTTGAATCATACTATATGAACAAATTAATATGTTCAATCGACTAAAATGTGTAGTCCTGCAGTAATAAACATCTGATTTGTTGGTCAATTGAATTTAAACATAATGAGTTTTTACAAGTTTTAATTAAGCATAAATTTAAGTACTCAGCCAATTAAGTCTTTTTTATTGGCTAAGAAAATCATTTTAAACCTACAAAATGAATTTTATAAAAAAATAAAGTAATTTTTTAATCATAATCAAGGTAGTAGATAAACGCTTAAATTATTTGAACCCCTTAGTTTTAATCAGAAAACTTGTTTTAATATATTTAAAATCTTTTATTGTTTGAAAATCAATAATAATTTATAAGTATTTATCTCCCGTAACCTATATAGATATATGTCGTTTAAAAGGTATAGTGATAAAAGTCATAAATATTTTAACAATTATATTCCAAAATATTAAGTGTTCTCCAACTCTCAAACACACAAAAAATCCAACCTAGTGGCAACATTTATTAATGAATTAATTTATTGGGGTGGAGGGGTAGTAAGAATTTGTGATGTGAAAATTTAGTGATGATGATGATGGCATAGTGGATATAATAATTATTAGGCATGGCCCATAACATATTTTGGCAATCTTTATTATTGAAAATATTTCTTGGACCGTATAATGCAATTAATAATAAGAGCAGAACAAAAGTAAAAGCTGATAAACGCAGGCCAGACGTAGACAACATTCCGCAACTCCGAATACCATCACCACTCACACAACAATTGCTTCAATTTATGGACCATAAAATGCATATCATCTCTAACAAAAATATTTATGTTCATATAATGTATTCACCAACCTTTGCACACTCATTAATTCCTAATTCCACTCTACTACGCTCCATCTACATTACTACTACATCTTTATATTCAATTTATTGTGTTTACTTAGTATCAACCAAATGAAACTCTTATTCATTTAGTAAAGTAGTTTAGTAAAATATGATTAAAAGTAAGTTAGATATGTGTTTAGTACTTTATTTAGAGGTAGAATTTATATATATATATATATATATATATATATATATATATATATATATATATATATATATATATATATCAAGTTTTGATATATTTTGATCATTAAATTATAAAAATAATGAGTATAATTTTTTTAATTCACAAAAGTTAAATTTCTTTTACGTGTAACGTTTCATATTCACATTTGAGTTAGAATATATTAAACCGTGTAAATAGTTTAGACGTCCGTCTAAAACATCGTTTGACAAGTCAAAAAATGTAACATAATTAGATTAGGAGTACTATATTTATTCATTTTTAAAGTTTGTGTGAGAACCTTGAAAATAGTAATTTAGAATTGATAGTGCTTAAAATAATTATACTCGATTATTTTAATATTAAAAACAAAAAGTACAAATAGAAATTTTATAAACGAGTTTCATTAGTTATAAACATTTCATCTCTCTAAAAACTCTAACTCTAGAGCTCTCTCCATCTCTCTAGAATTCTCACTTCCATACTCATTTGTTTGAAGATCAGAGACCGCTAAGGTGACCCTTGATACGAGCTTTCTAAACTTGTCCGATCAATTCCTCAAACCGAGTAAGTTGACTTTCTACCCCTTTTCTCTCGTTTGGTTTTAATTTGATGCATGTGGAAAAACCTAGTCCGCATGTATTATCTGAGTTTTCTCTACGATTTCTCATTGATCAGTGGTTTTTTATTATGCTCCCTAATCATAATTATGATATTTCTAGGTTGAATTGTAAACTTTGTTAGTTCGAAGGAGGGTTTAATACCCTTTTGTGTTGGCAGAGTTGTCTTTTCAAGCAAGGGAAGCTAATAGTTTTTAGAGTGAGTGAATTGTATGTTTGATGTCGGTGGTGTAATAGATTGATGCTTTGAATAGCTCTGTTGAACTGATTTGTGGATGATTGTGCTGGTAATATGCTAAACTGTGTTTTACAAAATTAAAATCCATGTGCATTGTTTGAATTTGGGGATAATTGGGAATTTGGAACTAGGGTCATGAATCTAATTGGTACCACTTGCTGCAAATTTAAAACCTTTTATACCAGTGTATGAAGTAGGAGTACCAAATAAAGTCATGAAACATGTCCAGATTGCTCAAAAACCCAAAAGTGAATGTGTTGTTTTCTGGTGTGACGTTGAGCGTCATTTTCACCGCTTAGCATCGAAAATTACAAGAAGATCAGCATTGAGTGCTGGGGACTTTTGCAAGTCTAGAAGTATTTTAATTCTTTGGCGCTAAGCGCCAATTTTACCGCTGAGCGCCCAAACTTAAGAGAAGAATGGCGCTTAGCGCTAGGTTGGGGCATTGGGCGTTGATACTTTATTTCTTATATGAGTGATATGAGGCATGTTTATGAAATTCATTAAGAGGTGAATTGAATATATTGTAATTATGATGAATATGCATGTTGAAAATAAGGAATTTCATGGGAAATCCTTAGTGTTAATTAATAAAAGGTATGTCTTGATATGGGAGAATGATTGGTAAGAGGTATCCTGAACTCTTGTAATCATTCACACTCATATAGAGAAGAATGAATTATGTGGTGAGAGTGGCAAGAGGTCATAACCTATGGACTTGTTCTTCAATCATAGGGTTGAAAGGATTAACCTTGTATAGTTGGGTGATGACCTCTTGTGTCTGATATTTTTCAGTCTAGAAACCATCACAAGTGTACGCCTCTTGTGTATCCTATATCAAAGATATGGATTCGGATAATTGAGTCGTTGTTTTAGAGTCTTAGAATGAGTTAGAATGTTAATGATTCAAAATTGTTTGTGTGATCTTTTAATTCTATATGATTAATTCTTATATATATATATTAGCTTATGTTTTCCTCTGTGTCTTGTCTTCTTGTGTTTTCTTTCCTTTGCAATGATCACTTAAATGGTGTGAGCAGTTAAAGATTTTGTGGCTAGACCAATACAGGAGAGAGATGATGAACTTGTTTAGATGACCCCTTCTGATACTTGTCGTGTGTGTGTATATATATATATATATATATATATATATATATATATATATATATATATATAAAGATATATATCATATATCTTTTTGAAAAATTTCTAGTCTTTCCACCTAGATATGTGTAAATATGATATTTCAGTATATCTTTAATGGGTTGACTGTAATATTGTATTTTTCTTAGGTATTTTCAATACTTTACGATTATTCGTATGCGATATTTTATTTAATAATTTTATACTATTAAATGAGATGTTATAATTTAAAAACTAAACTATATCAAAGTTTTTAACATAAACAAATTTTAATTTCATGTGAAACTTTAAAAACTAAATATGTATAAACATAGAGTAGAGTGATTGTTATTAAGAAATGAATATTAGTAATAATGGAATATATAACACACTTTGATGTTAAAAAACATGGATCATATCAATAAAAATATATTCAATAACAAGTGAAACAATTAGGATAAATTTTTATATAAAAGTGCAAACTAACTCAACATCGTAAAACTAATTTATTAATATAAGATTTATATCCCTCTATATTATAATTTGATGTGAGATATTGAACTAAAATTTTCAGAAATATAATTAAACATTGTTTTAAGGAGTTATATTTCAATATCATGACAAGTTTTTCACTGATCCAATAACCATATAAAAAAGAAATAACAAATATAAAAAACGAAAGATAAAGTACTATATGAAACTTATAATGAAAAAAAAAACTTTGAATTCCTTTATTACATGTGAGGAAAAATCATAAAAAAGTTGTACCCAAATATGCTTTAAAAAGTTCTAATGTTGTCTTAAATAGTTGATTCTGTCAAACTTAAATATTCTGTACTTACAGGCACAGAAACTATTTAAATGTTATTTCATTCTCAACTAATATGTTACTAAATCATACCTATTTTGAAATAAAATACTTTTTTTTATCTGTATCTCAACTTAAAATGAACCTAAATTTCTAATTAAAAAATAAATAAAAATACCGAACTACTCCTTATAAATTTATGTATAAAAATTTTTTATTATATATATATATATATATATATATATATATATATATATATATATTACTTACATTTCAAGAATTCATAAATCAAAATATTTCTTATACACATTCAGAGGGCGAGTAGAAAAAAATTGTGGGATCATGTGCAAAGAATTAAAACATGATATTGTGGAAGTGAAAAATTAGATTCATTTAAAAATTTTCATCTAAACTATTTAATTCCACTTGAAATCATCAATACAAATATGTTTCACAAGTTCAATTAAGATAGAATAATAATTCTAGCTATAAATTAAACAAGGATCCTACCAAGACATATAAATTATTTTACTTTAAAATATTATAAATTACTTCTTTTTATCAAACATGCTTATTTTACTCAAGCAAGATATTTTGCTAGTAAAATGAGCTTTTAATTAATTTAAAAGCTCTACCCACTCACTAAATATTTTATTTAGTTTTCAAAAATAATGAAATGAGTGTCTTAATAATTCTTTTGAATGATTTCATCAACTAATTATTTTTAAAAATGATTCAATTGATCTTTTATTAAATATTATTTTTCTATCAAATCAATCATTTAAAAATATAAAATTTTTTCGGTATTTTAATAATTCTACGTATTAAAAACTAATTTATTACAATCTTCTCCTTCAATATCTTAACATATCTTTCAATAATAAAATCGTAATAAAGTCAAATTTCAAAATCAATAATAACTTATATATAATTCATTCTAATAATACTGTCTCATTTACAAAATGAAAATAATATCTCACTTATTATTGAGACTGTTTTGTTTTAATTCTCCACAAAGATTAACATGATGTATAAATTTTTCAAGACTAATGCAATGAGTACTACTACTTTTTTTAAAAGAAATAATGTAGCTAAGAGAATATCAATAAAAGGAGTTTATTTTCTTTAAAATACACACAAATAAAAAAAAATTAAACCATTGACATTATTTTAAGGAGAAAAACTAATTTTTGAATTACGTTATACTCTGTTATTACAAAAGGGTTTCATTTTAAAACTATATGGTTTTATCTTGATATTTTTTTAATCCACCCATAAATGAAACGAATGCAATGCAACACTCGAGGATAATAATTTTGTTAAATGAATCACAACTCTAGATTTCAGAAAATAAAGAACCATTATTTTTTTAACATAATTTATTTTCATTACAATGATATTGTACACCAAATATGTTGCAGAACACCAAGAACAAAACTACAAAAAAATCAGTTCTTAGGTGGACTTTGAAGTCAAGAAGGTAAAAAAAAAATACATGTGTTCAACTTCAACACAAAGTAAATCTAAATTGTAAAATTGTACTTTATTTATTTCTAATTCTACATGTATGGTGTGGAGAAGAAGATCAAAGATGAAAGTACAACCCCACCATAGGTATCTATATTATAAACAGGTTTCTGAATGTTTATGGTGTGGCCATGGAGGCATAAATTTGGTTCAGAAAACTACACTTTCTTTCTTTTTCTCTCTCTCTCTCTCTGCAGGACCAGCTGTGGAAGTAGTTATAAACAACTTGAAAAGGAGAAGGCAGTGAACAAACTTTGAGTTCTTCTCAGAAGTTTCTTCAATCACAATTGTGCGTAGTTATGGGAATGAAAAGATATTCAGAACATAGCAATGATCCATTTTTTGTTGCAGCTCACAACAACAGAAGAAGACAACAACAGCAATGCACACAACCAGACAATAATGGTGTCCCAGAAGAGACATGTGCACAACAAAACCATTCTCCAAAATTGGCTTCTTTCACTTCCCAAAATGTTCCACTTCTCACAACTATACCTTCTTTTGTTGCCTTGCTGCTCCTCGTTTCTTCAATTGCCCCAGCAATGTGCCACTCTCTGCAGGGTAACCACACTTTTTTTAGGCCACACCATGAGCTCCTCAACTTGAGAAGAGTCAGGGCTCACTTGAACAAGATTAACAAGCCCCCTGTCAAGACAATTCAGGCATGTTCCTTTTTTGATCCAGACACTGTTGTTTTCCTTTTTGATTCTCTGGTTTAACATGATGTTTTTGGGGTTTTGATTTTGTTATTTTGTTGCAGAGTCCAGATGGTGATTTGATTGATTGTGTGTTATCTCACCTGCAACCAGCTTTTGACCATCCTATGCTTAGAAATCACACAGCATTGGTAATTTCTCAATTGGATTGTTTTGTACATAACAACAATTAACTCTGATTAATTCAACTGCATGTTCTTGAATTCAATACCACTTTGAACAAAGCATGGTTTAAATGATTGAAAGTTTGAAGTTTTAGACATTGAATTTTGCAGGATCCACCAGAGAGGCCAAGGGGAAAAAACCAGACCAAAGTAGATAGGGAAAATGAGAGCTTTCAGGTGTGGAGTGATTCTGGTGAAACATGCCCAGAAGGAACTGTACCAATCAGAAGAACAACAGAGGAGGATATTCTGAGAGCAAGTTCTATCCGAAGATTTGGAAGAAAACCAAGAACTGTACGGAGAGACTCATCTGGCAGTGGTCATGAGGTTTGTGATTTGACCAAAAAAACACTGACATTTCCACTAACCAACAACGTTTGACACAGTAGTTTTTCCACTGTTCCTGTTTATCTCTCGTAAAAACCAAACCTTTATCCAAATAGTTTCTGTAATAAAAGTTTATGCAAATCATGTATATGAAATGAATCTCTAATCCTAATTAGACAAAATGCAGTCTTTTACTTTCAAAAGGGAATCTTTTTTTTCTTCTTTTTCATATCCTGTTTCAGAGTGCATTCATTGATGAATAGGGTTCTTTCATTTCCCGCTATTTTCCACCTCATAAAGAAAAAGAGAGACACTGCTTTTCCGTATTTGTCTACAGTTTGAACATGAGTTCCAAAAACAGCAGAGAACAGACAGTGAATGGACACCACTAGTAAAAGTTTGCCTCTTGCTTGCACCAAAAAGTAAAATCAAAATCATGACTTTGAAGAAGAGCCTCTCCTTGTTTCTTTCTTGGTTATTGGATACCAAGAATTTACCTTTCTCAACCGAAATTAACTAAAAAAAATGCCCTTTTGTTTGAAGCACTTGTTCATCGACATGAACCTTGATTTTTGAATTGCAGCATGCTGTTGTTTTTGTAAATGGTGAACAATACTATGGAGCAAGGGCAAGCATAAACGTGTGGGCACCAAGTGTGAGTGATGAATTTGAATTCAGCTTATCACAAATGTGGGTTATTGCTGGGTCCTTTGGTAAAGATCTGAACACCATAGAAGCTGGTTGGCAGGTATGTCCCCACTCTCTTAAATTATCGCTATCATCACCAAATATCTTACTTCTTCTCATGCACTATTTTTCAATCTTCTTTCTTTTCTTGAATAATAATTATAGCAAATGCATGCTTTTTTACTGTAATTACTTTAGGCTAGTAAGTAACAGGAATCCATGGTTTTCCTTTTCTTGATCTTGCTTCAGGTGAGTCCCCAACTGTATGGAGACAACTATCCAAGGTTCTTCACTTATTGGACAGTGAGTATCACACATTTAGATACCTAGATTTTATGAATTTTAACTCTAAGCTGAAATTTTGGTGATGTTATTTTGTTTAGTGTTCAAATTATATATGTTTTAAATGATTGAATACGAGTTTAGATATGATTTCAGGAGCTGAAATTAAAATTTGTCCATTTTTCCTAAATTTTGAATACATTTTAATTTTCAAATTTTAAAAATAAATGAAAATAATATTTTTATTTTAAATTTATCTATGTTAATTTTTCTGAACTTATTAAATAATATTTTATATTAATATTTGAGTTGAAATATATCAGGATGAATAAATAATTTAAATATTATCGTAAAATGTATTTGACAAATAAAAAATATTTAATGAAAAATGATAGTTTGACAAAGTTTTATTTAATAAATTTTGACAAACAATCAATTTTGATAAAATATATTCCAAAATTTAATTATTTTATTTTTCTAACTTTCATAAAAAATTAAAAAATTAATCTATTTAGTAATTTTGTCAACAAAATAATTGTCAAAAAATTATTAATATAACTAGGTAAAGAAATATTCATTCACTTTTTAAATTTAAAACTAAACTATATTAAAATTTAAGAAAAATGTACAAATTTTAATTTCGAATGGTAAAATCATATTTAACTCTATATTAAATTAAAGATTCATCAAAATAACATTAACAAAAATTCAAGATAGAATATGAAATTTGTTTTTGTTGTTTTTACCTTGTAGCTCACTGATATACATGTTGTGTAACAGACAGATGCATATCAAACAACTGGGTGTTACAATTTACTCTGTTCAGGCTTCATTCAAACCAACAATAGGGTAGCAATAGGAGCAGCAATCTCTCCAAGATCTGCTTACAACAGAAGACAGTTTGATATTAGCTTAATGATTTGGAAGGTCAGTGTTTCTTTTCTTTTGTCTTTCAACTAATCAATGTTTACTTTCTTATCTATATTCATCACTTTAATACTTTAATTAATGCATTTTAGTCAAACTCAAACACTAACTTAATGAATCTTTTTAGTATTATTTACAAGAAATTATAACACTTTAAGATGAAATTGATGGGTTACTCTATTCTTCTATTCAATTCAACAACAACTAAGGACAAAAAAGCAATAATCTCTTTTCTTTGCTTAACTCACAAGGTTTACTTGATTTATTATTTGAAATTTGCTTCTTCTTTTTTTCTTACCAACATATCTTAGGTAGCTTATTTAAATAACTCCAATTAGGAATCATAATACGGTCAAGCAATAACACATTGTTCTATTTTATTTCCAAACAGTAATTTATATTTTATTTTATTATATTTACACAAATAATATATTTTTATTGTGTTAGTCCAGAATTTGATTATTAAGAAATTAAATTTTAAACATATTTTTGGTATATCTGATAAAAAAAATCAAAAACATATGAATAAAAAAAAGTTCAGAATTTCGTTTTCTAAAAACTCAATTCTGAACTAGTACACTAAAAAATTGTTATTTACCTGAATAAAATATATAATGTACCATCTTAAAAAAAAGGGAGGGGACAGTGGCATTTGTGTGAAAATTTTTGTTTAATTGATTTAGTTTTTTGTATTTTTTTTTTCCCTTTTGAGTTTGTGTAAATGTGATTGTTATTGTTATTTAAAATGGAAGATTCCATTAGTTACTTAGATGGGGGTGGACTTTATCTATGTCTTTTCCTTTCCTTTTATAAAGTTATGTATCTCATGCCTAATTTGCTTTTATTGTGGTCTTACCCAACAAACAAAAGCTACACACTTTACCATGATGCTTCTTTTTCTGGTTTCTACTTTTATCCAATAATGTCAATAATTATAAACTACAATACTTTAACCTATGACATATAGAGTTTTCGTCAATGTGTTGCTCCTAAGGGAGCACTAATGGTTACTTAAAGCTATAGATATTGTATAACAAAAAGAATAAATTAGGGTTGCCATATTTTTTTAAAATGAAAAATATTGTTATTTTATTGAAATATATTATGTATCATGATTTATATATTAAACCAATTTATTTAAAGATTAAAATCAGTTTTTGTGAGTGGGACTTAACTTGTAAAGTTTTGGATTTAAATTACTTTTTAATATATTTTTATTTCTTTAATCAAACCGAAGTCTCCATTCGAATTGGCAGGATCGTGCATTTGTACACCCCTAATTTAAAATTACTATTGCTTATTCTAAGTTGAAAGCTAAAGATGAAAAAACATTTCAATTAAACATATAACAACTGCTTAAAGTAAAATGAAATTTGGAGAAAATACTTTTTAATTTTGAAAAATATATGCTTTTAGAGATCTATGTTGTTTTAGTTTTGTTGTGGTTTAGCTACCCGACAAAGATATTTTTATCACTTCCCATGTAAAAAGCAAGGAAGGATCCAAATTAAAGTAACACTGCCCCGATGGGAAATTGCTTCCTTAAGATTCTTCCACTTTTTCTTTTCTATTTTGATTCTCTTCTCTCTAAATGTACCCTCCAAAGTTATTTGAAAGCTTTTCAATTCATTTATTGAAAGTTAGACACAAATTAGGCACTCTTTCCATTAATAAAAAAAAAACTTTGTTATTTATTTTAACTAATCTTTTTTTTAAAAATGAATTTTAAGTTTAATTAAATCTTATAAAATTAATTTGCAAACTAAAATTCGTATTTATAGAAAGAAAAAAATAATTAGAATATTTGTCCTCTTATTGATTAGAAATGAGTATAAATAATCAAGTCGTTGGATTATATTGAACTCTCTAATTTATGTACAACATAATTAGTAAAAATTAATTATCTAATTACAGAAAATCAATTAATTTTATTATAAGAGAATGGTTTAATAACATGCAATCAATTAAATTAATTACATGATAATAATTTGTATTCTATTATATTCTGTAAATTTGTTTTATCTTTAGTCGATATTTTCAACTTTGATAGCTGAAAGGGTTTGTGTGTATAGGATCCAAAGCATGGACATTGGTGGTTGGAGTTTGGATCAGGAGTACTAGTGGGGTATTGGCCAGCAAACATGTTCAGTCACTTGAGGAGTCATGCAAGTATGGTGCAGTTCGGAGGAGAAATAGTGAACAGTCGTTCAAGGGGTTACCACACTGCCACACAAATGGGGAGTGGCCATTTTGCCGAAGAAGGGTTCAGAAAATCAGCATATTTTAGAAACTTGCAAGTCGTTGATTGGGACAATAGCTTGCTTCCTCTTAGAAACATTCATCATTTGGCTGATCATTCCAATTGCTACAACATTAGGCAAGGAACCAGCAATGTTTGGGGAACTTACTTTTACTATGGAGGTCCTGGAAGAAATGTCAGATGCCCATGAACAAAAAAGATAAAATAGCATCCAATATAGATTAGACTTTTCTCTCTCATGTCTATGTCTATCTTGTTCCATTTTTCTTATATTGGATTATTGATTTGTTCCTTATATATATAAAAATATCGGTGTTTACTGTTTTGGGTCTATACATCAAAATTGTATAAATTTTTTTTATGGGTTTCTTCAAAGAAATTTATAAGGAAAATTATGTGTGATCAAAGTCAAACTCACTTTAAGAGTTTAGTATTAAAATCGGGGAGTATTGTTGACGATTAAGATAGTTATATCTTTTTCCTATTTTATATTCAAATGCAAGATAAAGGTGGTGTAGTGCGTGTATGTAGGAAGAAGATAAACTTACGTACTTTAGCAACTTTACATTTAGATTAGACATTCAAAATGTGGTTAGTTTCAAAATATCATTTTGGTTACATCCTTCAATGCCTTGCATGCATTTTGGGTAGCATAGATGACATGTGGTGGAAGTGTGGAGTAGTTTACTGTGGATACTTCCATCATTTGTAGCATTGCATGTGGTGGAACAGAAAAAACGATGAGCATCTCCAAGACTTGCAAATGAAGCTTCCGTGCTTTGTTTTTCGAATTTCAAACCCTAAAATCTAAAGGAATGAAAAAAAATATATACTCTCTGCATTGCACATGCTACTTTGGTATTTATTATTATTATTATTATTATTATTATTATTATTATTAGTAGTAGTAGTAGTAATCACTAACACAAAAAGTGCCTATAACGTATGTTATTTTTAGCTTTTGATGTCTGCAAAAATATCGACGTCATATATGGTGACGTTAAAATTAACGTCTGAAAAAAAAATTGATGTTAGCTAACGTCGGAAAATAGGAGCCCAACGTCCCTTTACGTCTGTTTGATCCGCACTCGACGTTCAACTCGCTCCAACAAGAGGGAAAAAAAATACTCAAATTGACGTTTGTCCTTGCACTGACAAACATCAAGGGATGTCGGGCAGTGCTACAGCCGACGTCCCTTGACATCTATCAGTGCAAGGACAGACGTCAATTTTAACAGTTTTTTTTTTTTAAATCTTGGTTGTATTTACATATTCCCACTCCTGAAAAACAGAAAATTCCTAGAACATAGTTAATATTATATTCCAGCAACGTGGTAATTTTAACTCATAATTGTAAAGTGTTCTAAACTTTTACAATTACCACAAAACTAAAACTTTCATCAAGAAATGGTTCTACAAAGATTTTAAAATAAAATTCTAATGTTCTAGGGCCTAACTCCATTGTTCCAATAAATATGTTGTCCACTCCTGTCTCAGTGTTTGGATAGTGTCTTCCGATAAAGGTGATGAATTCTTGAAGCGCTGAAAAGATAATACAAATTCATTATGCATGAATATGATTGTTTGAAGTTTGATATGATTTATAATATCTTAAAGTCAGATACCCCATTTTCATACTCTTCACTGATACGACGTTCATTCATCCAGCTTCGATCCATACTATTTTCATAAAAAACTTCATCAATCTCAAATTTTTAATTCTCACAAGGTAAGGCCCAACCCATTCGAAAATTTTTTTTTCATACTTTTCTAACACTATATGAAGAAGTCAAACATCATAAATGACAAAATTTTGAGAGCATTTCGCATTGGTCTCTGAAGTACATGAAATGAAAGAGATCTGTAAAACCCTTTTTTTTTATCCTAAAATTTAAAGGGGCCTAGCCCTATCTGTTGGGCCTAAGGACTGACCCTTAAGGTGTCCAAAGCCCCTAAGGCAGCCTAACTCCTCTCTTTTCTGCCATTCTAAGTTTGTTTTTGTGGTTTCTGTTAGGGTTCACCAGTAACCCTATTATTCTCTCTGTTTCGAGGGCTCGCCTAAGCGAACGTCACTCGCTTGAGCGAGAGCAGTCTCGCCTAAGCGAGTTGGGCTAGCTTGAGCGAGACATCGACGTGCTCCCTGTTGTAGTCTCGCCTAAGCGAGAGTAGGTAGCTTGAGCGAGGGGTTTCTCTCGCCTGAGCGAGGACTCTTTAGCTTGAGCGAGATTTGCCATTTCTAAGTGTGTGTGTGTGTGTATATATATATATATATATATATATATATATATATATATATATATATATGTCTCACAGGATTGGTTGAGGTACGCTTAAGACAGTTCAAGCCATGATGCTAAATGTACTGTATATGTTATATTGGGACTGGAAGTTGATGTGTTTAGCACGAGCTTGGTGTGATATATGCTTGATTGGTTTGGTAAATATATATACATATTGGCATGAGATTGATGTGTATGAGAACTCTAAGAGTGGTTGGTGAAACTTGGGTAAAGTGCGGGTAGGACGTAATCCCATGACCTTCATAGGGAGTGTTCATAGTGGTGCCTCACCTAATGGACGTAATCCCGTGGACCCTCCTAGGGAGGAGTTCATGGTGGTGCCTCAGCGACATGACGTAATTCTACGAGAGTATGTGGTGGTCCCTCAAGGCCAGGACGTAATTCCACGAAGGCCTCGTGGTGATGCCTCATGTAAGGATGTAATTCCGCGGAGGCCTCGTGGTGATGCCTCACTGCTAGGACGTAATTCCACAGTTTGGTGGTGGTACCTCATCGTATGTATCCGGATAGTCAAGTCTTGGTGTCTTATGTAGTTTAGTACTTCTTGTTGGATGTATGTTAATTATGCTTGACTATGAACTCGTATGTTGAGTATTATGATATAAGAACCTTTCTACACTAGCTTACCCTTTGCTTGTTTATATGATTGTGTGTGGTTTACTCCATTGCGATGATCATCAATCTTATTGATGTGAGCAGACGTGGGAGCCCTTGGCAGTGGTAATGACAATAGGGACGCTGCAGCTTGATGGTTATGGACGGGCATTGGGCTCACTTTGGGAGCGCACAGCTATTGGAGTTTTAGTAGTTTAAGTTTCTTTCGCCCTTGACGAGACTTTGTACCTTGTTTTAGGCCATGTGGAGCCTCTTTCTTTTGTTATGAATATGTTTGGGGTACTGTGTACTTCATATCCCATTTTTCGTACTCTCTGGATATTTATGTATGGGGCGTTTTACTAAATTGGATTTATCTATTTAATTGGGACGTTACATTTATGGTATCAGAGCAATTCGTCCTTAGGATGACCTGAGGTTGTGGGTTTGTCATGCCTCGCGGGCGTAAGGTTTTAAGTCTAGTCGAGTTTATCAGTAAAACTAAAGGTTTTAAGAACAGAAGACGTCTTGATAAAGTGATGAGGGTGCAACTTATGACTAGATCAAAGGTTGTTTTTCCTTTCTTAATTCTAATGGTTTGGGGAAGTAAGGGTGACAAACAAAGGTTTGGTTGTCTGTAGATGATGGAGTGTTGCCTTGTATGTTTTAGTTTGTCTTGTTACGTCTCTGTGTTTCATGTCTTGTGTCTGTAGCGATGAGGGAATGCAGATTCAAGCTCAACTTGATCTACTCACCCTTACCAGGATTGGTAGGACCTATGAGAAAATCCCTTGTCTCAAAGGTGCGAAAATGTAGAGGGTTGTATATCGATAGATGATGAAAGTTAAGTCTTGGTTTAGAGGGCTGAGGAATGATGTTAAAAGTTAAGAAGATATGCTTTGGTTTGAGAGAGATACATGATCAAGTTCTAAGATCGTATACCACAAGTTTTACAAGAAAAGTTGAGTTCAGAGATTAGTATATGAGAAAATATTAGTGCGTGCTCATGCAGCAAGGTTTGAGAAATCAACTTGTTTTTACATCTTGACAATGTCTAAGATTCAAAGTGGAACAATGTGGGAGGTTTAAGGCTAAGGGTGGAGGCCATGAAGTGTATAGGGAAAGCAGACGTGTAGTTGGAAGCTTATGGGAGGCAAAGCTTTGAAGATCAGTCAAGTATGATGATGTGATAGGAAAAGGAAGTATATTAGGAGTTATATACCAAACCTTCAATAAGGAGTAGTCGGGTCTTCTCAGTGGTAGTAGTTACCCAAGTTGGGAGGAGGAGGGATGTTCTAAGTAAAACGGACAACAAAAGATGAAGGTTTGACATTGGATATGAGATGGACGATTTCAAACATCAGAAGGAGAAGCACATAGTTAAGTTTGTTCTTGTAGGGAAGGACAATTAGTAATGTCACAACAAGGAAAGAGGAAAGCAAACAAAAGTTTTGAGTAGTTATGAGAATGTTGCGATGATTGGCACTAAAGTGGCCAGCTCGGGTGATCTAAATTAAAAGATACATGTTACAAAAGGTGATGATTGGATTATGGGTTTTGGCTTCGCTTAGGGTCGTGCACTCTTTAATGTCGCCAGTATGGTAAAGAAGTCATGGTTGTCTGCAAGAAGGAGTTTGGTTTAAGATAGTGGTTTTTGCTACAGTAGCGGCCAAGTGAAGATTCGCTCGAGTGTGTGGCGCCTTCGTGGTGATCAAAGTATTTAAATTCAAACCCAATTTGAATTGTTTCCTTTACAAGGTTGGGACATAGTCTCAAGGGTGAATTGATTGTTTTCTCAATCTCATTCTAATGACTTGGGACAACTAACGAGGTGGTGTACCTTGATTAAAAAGGGATAAGTCAGTGATTGTGTATGAAGTACAAATCAAGCTAAATAGTGGGGGCGGAATGCCACGTGAATTAGAGCCACCTGACAGAGGAAAGTGAATAATAGACGCAAAGGATCTCAGTAGTAGAAGAGTTTGTAGACGTGTTCTAAAGCAAGTATTAGAATTTTAACCTTGGTGTGGTGGAGTTCACTTTTACATTGGTGTCTGAAGGAAGACTTGTGCCGATAGTTCCTAATTGGATGGTTCCTACTGAGAATTTGAAGTAAATACGGAAGTGGGGGAGAGGTTGGAGAAGTAGTGGCTTATAATAAGTATAACCACAAGGATGACTGCAAGTTTGATGAATCTTAAAGGAGAGGTAGTGGGAGGATAAACTGTTCAAGGGTAAACGTTGGATAAGGGATGATAGACTTTTTGGCCTATGGTTTTAAAGGGTGGAAACATGATGAAGGTAAGGAATTTAAAACAGGTTAGCAGTATCATCAAGGTTTAGCGGCGAGTTTTCCAAGTTTGAAGAGAGTCTTTAGAATGTCCGAGAGGAGTATTGACAAAGGTTGGAGTGACTAGTAAGACATATGGTTTAAAAAGGGTGGATGCGATGTTGAGGAAATAAGATGTTAAGGCTATAAACAGGGGAGTCCAAAGGATTTTGCAAGTTTCATAGAAGTTTTGGAGGAAGGTTTCTCAATGATGATTGATTCCTTGTCACGGCAGACATGAAAGGAGCATCATTTCGAGTAAACAAATAAGTGACTTTTTTTGTTGGTCAGAGGAGCGCAGTGGGATGATGACAAGTGATACTTATGAAGGGTAAGAGGTACGTGAAAAGAACTATCTTACTCACGACCTAGAGGATTACTATGACAACTAGTTCTCTTTAAACAACAAAAGTGTCGCTCTTATGAGAATCAATTAAGGATGTTCAGGGATCGTTTAGAGTTGGAATTATGGGGTTATTCAGAGAAAGTTGTGCAAGAGAAGTAGGAGATGGTTTGAGTTATGGTTTCAAGTTGGGGTGCCAATTGGGAAGTGAGAAAGTGAGAGTAGATGTTTAGCCAGAAAACGGAATTCGAGATTCGTGATTTGATGAGTTAAGAGTAAGGGTTGGTTGAGAAACATAATTCTTTGGGTTGGGAAGAGAATGTGTGAGGAGATTTCAATAGCCTAGTCATCCGACTGGAACTAGTGAGTCTCTCGACAAGGTTGGGGAAGAAGCAATTCAGAAAAATCTTAGTTGAGAAGTATCTTAGAGTTGATAAGTATAAACAAGCTAGAAACTTCAAGTCAAGGAAAGACATGGTTCTAAGGCTTTTGTGGGAGGATGGTTACAAGTTAGTATATCAGAAAGGAAGGTGAGATGCCGAACTGAATTAGGTGGTTGTAACAAATGAAAGTTTAATTTGGAAATGGAATAACTTGGTTGAGGACCTTGTTACCATTGGTTTGAGTTCGTAAAGGGGACAAGATGTTATGAGTGTCGTCATGGATAAAAGTGACCAAGATTGTTGGTGTGGGGCAGTAGACCAGAAGTCAAGGGTGATCAAGTTAGTGGAGTGATGCTTTAAGGAGGGAACAAGGTGGTGTGAAGTGATAACTAACGTGCTTTAGTTTGAGACTTAAAGTCATATGAGGCCTTGGTAAAAACCTACAAGGGGTAGTGGAGAGCATATGGTTAGTGAGTCAGTAAATCAGATACAAGTTAGTGGGGCAGGTATGGAGGAGCATTCCAGTTTTAAGGTTGGAGGATTAGGAGTGCTTCGAGAGTAGTGACTAAATTAATCTACACAGTTGAACACATATCGTTTAGCATGGAGGCAAAGTTTCTAGTGACTATAGATGTTGGAGTAGTTACATCAGTCGTGCCTGAGTAGTGGTTCTTAGAGGATATAAGGAGAACATAGTTACTTCCTACCTCATCGATGAATTTTCGAGGACGAAAATTTTTGTTGTTGGGGAGAATGTAAAACCCTCTTTTTCTGCCCTAAAATTTAAAGGGGCCTAGCCCTATCTGTTGCGCCTAAGGACTGGTCCTTAGGGTGTCCAAAGCCCCTAAGGCAGCCTAACTGTAACATCCCGTCAGGATATTACAGGTTTATAAATAAAATAAAGAAAAAATAAAATACTCAACGCATTTAATAATACCTCATTTTCCCAAAGCGCGGGAAAATTTAAATTTTATTAAACGATCAAATAAAGTTTATAAATATCCATTACAATACCAAAATCACAAAGTTATAAAATTACCCATCAGGGTTTACAACTGTTTTCAAAAGCAATAAATAACATAAGAGTTTCCCAAGTCGAACCCCTCTCTGCGACTAAGCTGCACTAGAGCCACCTGCATCATCAACATCTGCTCTCGTGTACCGCGTACACGATCATCGCCAAACACACACAGATAGGGTGAGCTTAGCAGATAAATCATATATATATTACAGATATGTACATGTTCATATACACACATATTAACATACATAACTTGAATTTTCCACATTATTCTATCCTTTAATTCCTAGCATCTGACCCCCAATCAAATTATTCGTGTTCTACACCATCTAAGGATTACTTCAAGGTGACTTGCTGCCATACCTATCGGCCACAACCTATAGAGCACGTGCGGGAAAATATGCTACGGATCATACACCGCAACGTCAGGTAGAGTTCCCATATACGAACATAGTCTGTATCGTCCCAAGACTACCAAACTCGTCAGCCAACAGCTGAGGAGGGCAATCTATCTGGACCCATCCGTACTGGCCACAATCAGCACACTCACACCGGCAACACTCGCCAACCCGAGCCACAATTCAAGGGTTCCTCGTGTTCATCCGCCATCCCGAGCCACAACTCAAGAGATGCTATTCCGAGCCACAACTCAAGGAATACCACGTGCTTAACCCCTATCCCGAGCCACAACTCAAGGGATACGTTCCGAGC
>Ga0214542_1006892_pt1 | contig 20271 bp, 9 predicted proteins | sample CNSS1metaG_FD_160096 | JGI IMG/M metagenome (GOLD analysis project Ga0214542, IMG submission 160096) | Root nodule microbial communities from cowpea collected in UCLA plant growth center, Los Angeles, California, USA - CNSS1 | ecosystem: Host-associated > Plants > Roots > Nodule | place: USA...
ATGGGTATGGGTATGGGTATAAGAAAATACCCGTTACCCGGTGGGGATGGGGATGGGTCAAAAGTTGTATACCCGTTGGGTTTGGGGATGGGGATGGGGATGAATTTTTATTATGGGGATGAGGATGGGATCATGATACCCGTACCCGCCCCGCCCCGTTGCCATCCCTAATAATATGGATTTGGCTCGAAAAAAACGCAGGGTGGGTCAGGATAGTGAACCCGCGGACTCGCAGTAGCCCGGCTCGCATAAGCTCGCGGTTCGCACGGGTCGACCTACAAGCTCGCATAAAAAAAAATTGCACTTGTGTATATTAGTTACTTTTTGTATGTACTCTTGCATTAACATTCTAAATTCTTGTATAACTGGAAAAAACAAATATTATATATTTTTTAATGTGCTAAAATTTAAAGAAAGAATACATTGTGTATGTCATAGTATGAGTATGAATATGAATATGATGAAAATGTTAAATTATTAATTTATCATCCAACTCCCCAAAATCTTTACTTAATTTTGTGAATTTCTTAAAGTTTCACAATTTTTAAACATTGAAAGTTTTATTATAAAAAATAAAAAAAAATTAAAAAATAAATAAAAAGCGGATCAGTCCGCGAGCTCGCAAGCCAAGTGATGTGTAGAGTGTACTAATGATTGCAATCCGCATAAATTGTGCAGGACAAAGCAGTCCAGCCCGCGATGTACGGGCCGGTCGACATTGTCATCCCTAATTAGAATCATAATGAAAACTAAGAAGTGAATGAGAAATCAAGTCCCTACACCAGTTAAAATCTTATCTGGATTCAATATTAAGAGACTTCACTTAGGAATTGGAAGTGAATATTTTGGGACAAAAAATCTTATTACTAGGAAGATTAAAAACATTGATAGGTGTCATTTCTTTTTATAAAATATATATCTCTCTAATTCTTTTTTTTTTCTCTTTCATCTCTGATTTTTTTTAAAAACAATTTTCATCATTTTCTTGATTAAATAGTATCCTTAGATTATGATAAAGTAAAGATAAATTTTTATTGATTAAAATTTATTTTTGAGTAAGTTTCTTTCTGTTCTAAAATCTTCATGACCAAAATTCTCATTTTTATTGGAAAAAGAAGTCCTATCATGTAATTTTATTAAAATTCATTTGGATTATGATACTTTGATAAATTGTTTTTTAATAAAGTTTGATAAAGTTTATTTTTTAATATAAACTAAACATTTTTTTCTTTCCAAATTACATCAAATATTTTTTTCTTTCATTGAAGTATTGTTACCTGTACATTATCAAAAGTTTGTCCATAAAACTTTGTCAAAACATAATTTTTCGATTCATTTTGGTCTAAGTGTAAATTTGTTCTAATATTTCTCATTTTCCTATTATGCATTTTTGTATCCTTTTATTGTCAATTAAGAAAAAGAATTATCTCAATTAGTTTATCTTTTGACTTACATTTGAAAATGTTTGATGATGTTGCATTATGTCTCTATGGTTTATTGTAAGATCCAAATCTTTTTTACCTATTACTTGGACTACAAGTGATTGATAGGTTAGAGAAGTTATTTCAAACTGTATTTAAACATGTTTTGATTGTTTGGATAATTGGAAGTAATATATTTAATTTAATTGGTTTAATTCATGCTAATATATATATATATATATATATATATATATATATATATATATATATATATATATATATATAAGATGTAGTTGACTATTAAGATGTAGTCATAGCTTTCTTTGCATAGATTAATTTATCATATTTATTATTTTTTCTTCTCTCTTCATTCTCACACATGATACTTAACCACTATCCATATGTTATTGCTCTTATTTTTATAATAAATGTTATTTATTATATCAGTTTATGGTTGTTGACTTCATCAACAAAACTAAAACATTAGCATCAGCCAGGGTTTTAATTTCTCTCAATGATTTCCATTTTTTTATTTTTAAAATGAGTACTTCCTCCAACAATAGATGCATGTTAAGATAGTTTCACACTTAATGAACATACCATTAAATATATTATCTTTTAAATCAATTTTATTAGAATAATTTCACAACACACTTTTTACTATAGCAATATATAACTTTTTTAAACAATTATACTTATAAGAAATTAATGTTTCATTGAAATTGAGATCTGAGAACATCAATCAATTTTTAAAAAATTAAATGGTTAAAATATTGCACTCTTGTAAGATGAACTAAGTACTTATAAAATATCTTCACTTTTGTTTAGCCGTTTTCATTTTCAATTTTAATATTACAAAGTCCTTGTAAATTTTGCTAAATAGAAAAAAAAACTTTTTATTCATATATTAAGGTATATAATATAAATAATATTAATTATATATATATATATATATAAATTTTATAAACTATGACTAGTTCATTTCAAATTAGTTTTTATTCTTTATTAATCATGTTTTCTCTTTTCATCATGTTACTGCAATTTTATTAATGATAATAGCTTTTTCAATACGAAATGGTATCTTGTATTTACTGAGATTCATTAACTTCTATACATTAAATTTAGATCAGAATAACTTATGAAAGAAATGTTATAAAAGAAATCTCGTGTCGTGTTCAAGCTAGCAACTCTTACATTATTGAGGGTGGACTAAAGTGAGTTCATGAAAATACTACCAAACATAAAAATGTCAAACTAATCAACTTAATGTTTATTAATTCTTCTAATAAATGTTATTAAATTGGATCTGGTAATGGTTAGTGACTTAAGTACATTGTTCATTAATTAGGTTTCATTGCATACTCTTAATTAGGGTGCATTCGAGTGTGGCATTTTGGATGAGGATTTTTTTTCATTTTTAAATAAATTGTGTATGCAATATGTTATGGAAATAAAAGTAAATATCAAATTAAATTTATTTTTTATTTATATTTTAAAAATGTCAAATTAGAATTATTTTTTTTGTGAATAAACTTTTTACCCTTTTGGAAAAAATCTCACTCTGAAACATATATTCAATCAATGTTAATATGCAGACAAACTTCAGCGTTTCACCAAATTTATAAGTTTTTCAATTAATTAACTCTGGTAAACAAACGTTTTCCTTATTTTATAAAATAATTATTATATAATGGTTCAAATGATTTTTTGTAAAGAATTGAAAGTTTCTTTAAAAATAATTATTAGAACTTTTTAAACTTTTTCTAAGATTAAAGTTTGATAAACTTATGAGAGAAAAACAAAGCAATAAGGTAAAATTATTTTTTTCATAAATTAAAAGTATTTTTTTCTAAAAAACTGTAGGAACTATTCTGTAAATTATTTAAAATTTTATTTTTATATATAATCTAAAAATAAATTTAAATTTATAAATTTTTTAATCTTTTTCCTAAATATCTTTACAGAAAAATCATATAAAGGGTACAATATAAACAAAGATGATAACATATGTAAAGACTCACACATTTAAGTCTTTTTAAACGCTCAACCACACACACACATGGTGGCGTCTGAGAAAAAAAAAACACATGATGGTGAGTCAGATGATTTTGATTTAATTGAATTAAAGGTGTCTTTTTCATCGGAGAGTTGATGAATAGTGTTGGTTTATAAATATTTTGTTTTATCTCTATTTATTTGTTTTATTTCTTTTCAATATAATTATTTTGTTATATATATATATATATTATTGATAAATGTCCCAAAAATTAAGTTTTTAGTCATTTATTTTTTATTTTTATTTATTTATTTACACATGTTATTTTACTTTTTCATCAAATTTAATTTTTAATTTTATCTTTTCATAAATTCAATTACGTGATTAATTAATAAAGTTAAATTTTAAAAAATATAGTTTACTTATATTTATTATAATTATAATATACGAAAAAAAGATTCGAAAAAATTTATTTTATTATTTATGTCTGTTGAAAAGTGTCTCAAAAGTTAGATTTTAAATAATTTAACATTTTTTAATTTGTTTTTTAGTTATATTTGTTTTGTTTTATTGATGTTTATTTCGTTGACGGGTAAATTTATTTTAGGTTAAAATAATCCGTTGGTTCTCGTTTTGTACCAAAATCTTAATTTAATCATCGTATTTTTATTAGTCTCAATTAGGTCCATATTTTTGTAAATCATTAATAATTAGGTCATTTCTGATAGTATAGAACTAACACCGTTAAGTAGGTATCACGTATCAGCTCCTCGTTTTTTTAAATTTTTTAAATTTTTTATAATTTTTTTTAAAAGAAAAATATTTATACCATGTGTCACGTTTGTAGTGTGCCATGTGTCAATCTAATATGGCACACTACAAATGTGACACATGGTATAAATATTTTTCTTAAGAAAATTTTAAAAGAATTTAAAAAAATTATAAAAATCAATAAAACAAGGAACTGACATGTGACACCTACTTAACGGTGTTAGTTCTATACTAACGGAAATGACCTAATTGTTACTGATTTACAAAAATATAGACCTAATTTGGACTAATAAAAATATGAGGATCAAATTGAGATTTTGGTATAAAAACAAGGACTAACGGAATATTTTAACCTTTATTTTGTTGAGAAGTGTTCCAAAAATTAGGTTTTAAATCATTTAATATTTTTAATTTGTTTTTTAGTTATATTTGTTTTGTTTTTTCAATGTTTATTTCCTTTACAAGTGTTTTAAAAGTTAAGTTTTTCGTCTTTTATTTTTTTACTTATATTTATTTTGTTGTCAAATGTTATTTTATTTTTTTATCCATTTTTTAATTATATATTTTCATAATTTCTAATTATTTGATTGTTTAAAAAAATATATCTTACTTATTTTTATTATTATACATGAAAAGAATACGTTAGGAAATTTATTTTATTATCTATGTTTATTTTGTTGATATATGCTCCAAAAGTTAATTTTTAAGTCATTTTGACATTTTAAATTTGTTTTTCAGTTATATTTATTTTTGTTTTATTCATGTTTATTTTATTGACAAGGTTTCAAAAGTTATTTTTTGAGTCACTTTTTTTATATATTTATTTTATTTCTACGTGTAATTTATTATTACATTCGATTTTAATTTTATCTTTTCATAATTTCTAATTAGTTGGTTAAAAAAAATTAATTAGAAAATGTATATTTTACTTAATTCTATTATAATATATGAAAAGAAGATGTTAATAAATTCATTTTATCACTCATAATATCTATTTTGTTGACAAGTGACTCAAAAGTTGATTTTTAAATTATTTGAAGTAGTTGCACCATGGAAGTGCTCAAATATATGCATGATATTTCATGAAATAATAACGTATTTTCAAGATTAAACTTGCAAATAAAATTGAAGGTAAACATACCATGGGCAAACTCATAATTATGAGTTGAAGTCTCTGCCTCCATGCCTTCCATCCACCAAGAAACCTATCAGGTTTGGAACTTTTACAGAACTATAACAACATTTAGTTTAATAAAAAATTTAAAATTAAATCAATTTAAGCCAGAAAGATTAATCTCATGGCCAAAGATACATAAATCTTTTAGACTAAAGATTCGAAAGCAAGAAAAAAAAAATGCATAAGATTAAGTAACTCTTATTCCTTACATAAAAATACAAGAAATGTCTGAATTAGTCTAAAAGATATAAAAATAACAATTATATAAGTAGCTATTAGTTAAAGTTGCAATTAAATTCACCTAATGAAAAGTAAATTCTTTAGACTTTGCTACTTAAATATAAATAAGACACGTCAAAATATCATTATAATTATAAAGAAGAGGCTGTTCTTATAAAGAATTCACATAAAAGAAAACTATGAATAAACATTGAGAATTACTATAAAATTTATTATTATTATTCTTTACAATATATAACTTAGTTTAACCTCGTGAGAATAAGTCAAATCATTTGAACTTTTTATTTATTTTTTCTTTTGCCATATGTGAGGAAAACTTACTTTGCAGCACGAGCAGTAGCATGTTCAATTGTTGTATGACGATTCAAGAATAAACAATGTCAAATTAGTTTCAAATTTGTTCTATAGAGTTAATGGAACTCGTCTAGGTACAGTTTAAGGTCAATGAGACAATGGGGGAAGAGATAGTTGAATCAATAAGTCATTAAAAAAATTAACTCTACCTAATAAGAATTCAAGATTGAAGTTTATAAACCACAAATTGACAAATATAACTGATAATGTTTTCAGCATTTGATAGCTAACAACATTAATGTTTTCAACATGATGCTTTGATTCTTATTTTTTTTTGTTTAAGGAGAGACTCTTCATAAGATTTGTAAGAGAAATGTTTGCTATAGTTATGGACCTGCCATAATCCATATGCTAGGACGGCACAACACAAGAAACAAAGTATATATTTGACATAACGAATTATCCACATAGTTTCTGAAATCAGTCATACAAATGAATGAATAATGTATGTTGTAATTAATTATTTTTTACTTGCAGAATTCACAGTTTATGGAGTCTTCCAAACCCACAATCCTGAAGAATAAATGAAACTCAATGGATAAACTAAACCTCAATAGTTTTCTGGTTGATGGCAAGATATCTCCATCTCTCTTTCTCCACAAAGTCAGCATCTAGGAATCTAGCAACAAAAGCCCAAAGCTTATACACATCTTCAAAATTAGCAATGAAGCCAAGTGCAGCAGTAACCACACTGATTCCAACCCTATCTTTCTTCTTCTTGTTGGTTGTTGTTGTTGTTGTTGTCACCACTTTGGTTTGTAGGACTTTTCCCTTCTCTTCTGCATACTTATCTGCAAACCAAATATGATGCAGGAATGCATAACTGATAGAGATGTTGCTTCTATCAGCCAGTTTCTGGACAAGCACAGGCTCAACCCTTTCACCTTTCCAATCAAATATATTGAATGCCAAAGCTGGCCCTCTGTCAAATTTCACCTTTGGACCATAAATCTTCACCAAAGGAACCCCTTGTGTATTAGGATGCTTAAGCTTCAACATAGAGTTCACTAGCCAGTTGATAAGGTACCTTGACCTGTTAGTGATGAGAATCAATCCCAAAGAATCAACTTGGTCTAAGCACCCACATTGGATGCCACTTTCTTGGACATTGCTTTTCTCAAGGGTCTGAACTGGCTCTTGCATCTCCTCAATCTCAGAACATTGAGGAGCTTTTAGATTTGTATCAGTTGGTTCTCCTTCTTCAACTACTTCAGATTGTTTACTTTGCATTGGACCAGAGAAAGATGACAAAGGAAATGGTTTTTTTTCTTCATGTGGGGATGTTGATGTTGTATTGTGTATAAGTTCTAAGTCAGGGACAGAAGAAGAATCTTGTACAAGGTTGACAATTCCTGCTGAAGGGGAAGATTCCAAGCTGGAAATGGCAGATTTCTTGATGAAAAGGCATCCAAAACCAGAAGGGTTTGCCCCAAAGACCTTATAGAAAGAGCAAATAAGAAAATCTGGTTGAAAGAGAGAGAGGCCAAAGCAATCCATGTCTTTTGGCCCCAATGCACATGCATCAACCAGCACATGCCATCCATTCTCCTGTGCTATGCTCATCCACAGATAAGGGTATCTTGCTCCTGTAACTCTTGAACCAAGTGGGAAAACAAAAAGGCCTTTTCTTTTCTTCTTCTTTCTCCTACTCTCAATCATCTTCCTCAACTTTTTTGACTGGATCCTCAGCCTAGGCCATGAGAACTCTGCTGACATGGCCCTTGCACCTCTCTTCTCTGAGGAACTAACCATTGCTTCCGCAGCCTCGCTCTCATAGTCATAAACTGTCAAAAGCCTCCTACTAGTTTGGAATTGGTAGGAATCTGCCACAAGTTTGAAAGCTGAGGTTCTGTTTGCTGTGAAAACCATAAAGTAGTCATTTTCTGATATGTTAAGGAAACTCATGATTCTCTTTCTCATTGCACCCTCAAATTCTGAGTCTTGTCCCCCATGAAGCAGCAAAGTCTTCAAGCTACCAGTTTTGGAGTGTATGCTAAAGAAAGGAATGTCTGAGTAATTGGGTTGAAATTGGGGTGTTTGAGGAACTGAAGATGAGGGTAATTGGTGTTGAAGCTGAGAGTAACAGAAAAGGCCAATGCCAATGTAATCAAGGCAAGTTTGGTTGGAGAGTGAGAGGTGGAAATAGTCCTTGGCTCTGACATAGTCAACTTGTTCAGTATCAGAATACTGAGGGAAGACTTTGGTGAACTCATTGAATGATTCATGAAGTGATGGAAGAGACTCATGGTTGGTGAATTGAGTGTTTGGGAATATAGATGATGTTGTTGTGACTGCAAAACTGTGGCGCCACTCTGCAGAACTGTTCCTGAGTTTCGGTGGTGTTGTGTTGTGTGATGAAATTGTAGAGTTGAAAAACGGTGTTGTGCAGCTGCAACAACATTGAGGGCACTTTTGTGAGACCTCATTAAGGGTCTGCATTTTCTTTTTGTTTATGCACTCTGAGACACGTTTGGTATATATATATGTATCAGTTTGACATTTTTAACAGCTATTGCCTATTGGATTTGTTGATGCTTTGTGCCATTCGGCATAGGAGAAGAGCACACAAAGATAACAACGGAATCTCTATTCTTTTTTGTTTATAATATTTTTGGCTTGGATTTAGCTGGCTGATACGGCAATGTATGAATGAATGTATGATGAAAGTTGAAACTATCGAAAGGGTGATATGTAATGTAATTCAATTTGGACTTGGTCTTGCATAGTTTGCTTGCTTTGTTAATTCAATCAATCTGAAAACCCTTTGATTTGGTCTATTGATGGTAATGTGCATATGATTTTGAAAATTTCCTTTCAAGAAGTACTTAAAAAATTTATATGTTTCTTGTTGCACGTAATTGAAGTGTTTGTTGAGTTGTACTTTGGTGGATTGTACCTTTCCCTTCCAATACCAATTGTTTTTGTTCTTTGGGTTAGTCTCATTTGTCCATTTGTGTTATTAAACTATTGCAAGTGATGACCCTTAACTGTTTAAAATCATGCATTTGACATAGGCAAAGATGAGAGAAGATATTTGTTTTTTTCCAAAGAAAGGTATTTAAGATGATGGTCATACGTAACATGTATAATTATATAATGGTATAACGAATTAAATATGTTTTTTTTCCTTCATTAAGTGAAAATTAGAATTAATCTTTTTTTTTTTTTAATTTTGATCCTATATAGTTTCTCAACTTTAGAAATGTATAAATTTAGTCTTTTAAATTTAATTTTGTTAACTTTATCTGATATTTCATATGTATTTCATGATAATTTTTGAGTTTTTTTATACCGTTTGACACATTTTTGTATTTTCGCTTCGATGTTAACTTTAAGAAATATTTGAAACATCAACTAAATTTAACAAAATTTGTTTAAAAAGACTAAATTCACACAATTTTAAAAATGATGGACTAAATTGGTCTAAAGTTTCAAAGAGTCACTAATTTTAATTTTCATTTAGAACTAAGGAACCAAAAATATAATTAATCCTTATATAATCTGATAACGATCAAAGATTTTATATTAATTAAAAATAAGACAAATTTATATTATGAATAAATCAACGTAGAATTTGACTTATAAATTAGTTTTGTATGGTTGAATTATATTTAAAATTTACTTTTTATAATTTAAAATAAGTCGAGTTTTTGAGAGAGTAATATTAGAAATGACATCATGATTCGGTCATCAAAAGACATAAAATTAACTAAGATAGTAACCAGAAAAAAAAAAAAATCATACATAGTTTTTGGTTTTCTGATAAGAAGTAATGGGTGAGAGATTATTGGTGGTGTTGAAGAATGAGATTTGATCAGGGTTTGTTTGTTAGTGTTGTGTGGAGGGGAAGCAAAAAGTGGTCTTTATTTAATTTGCCATTATGTAAGGACGAGAGGTTCAATTTCAGAGAAAGAGAAGTGAGATATTGTCCTATTAAATAAAGTACTCTTTATTTTATTTCTTTCTGTGAAGTTCAACATTATTTTGTTTCCTGATTTTTTTTTTTCATTTTTGTTGTTAGCTCTTAAACAATTTTTATTTATGTTTTTATCCTGTTGTTTTTATTTGTTAACGATTTCAGTCTTGGAATTCCAATAGGTCACTGTATCAAGAAGTTTCAAAAAATAATCATATGTATTTTTTTTTTATAAATTACAATTTTTATTCATCACTTATTCATGATTATATTGGACCACTGGAAAAGAGATTTAAACCATACCTTTCAAAAACAAAAATGTAAACATTCCATTGGACTTTTTGTTGATGGAACAAATCATGACACTGTTAACATTCTTATTATACATCAGTTTTAAAATTATTTTGAAAAATATCAGACCAAAAACATTAAACAATTTGTTTTAGGAATTTAAAATTTATTAAACCTATAGATATATTTTATATATGAATTGTTTGTTTATAGGAACCAAATAGAACTATAATAAAAAAATTATAATTTTTTTTTTCATATAGTTAAGAATTTTCATAATTTTTCCATAAAGTTTTGATCTTTAATATTAAGTGATATTTTCAACACTAAGGGTTGAATTATTATTAATTTGTCTGGATAAAACTTGCGTTATTGAATGATTAAGGTATGGTATGGTGTAGCATGATTAGACAGGGAGAGATAAAGGACTCATTAGTACAATTATATAGTAAGGCATATTCATGGAGAAGAAGTGAAGACAAGAGGATAAATTTAAATGTTCTTGTATAAAGTGTGTGCAATTATTGGAAAAGAAAAAAAAATGTTGCATGCTATACAACAAATAATTATTGGATGTGGGGACAAACCAAAATATTGTATTGATTTCTGCAACTTAAAAGTATTATATTTATAATTAGTTAATTTTAAAATTTTGGACCAATTTAGTTTTTCGTCTTTCGAAATAGGCTTAAACATCTTTTTGGTACTCATTTTCGTAGTGTTTATTGTGAATGATCCTCATTTTGACAGAATGTTTAAAATGATCATCATTTTGACCGAATGTTTAAAATGATCATCATTTCCGCAATTCGTGTTTTATTTGGTCTTTTTCTGTAATGCCGTTTAATTCATTAAAGAAGCATTGTGAATTAAACGACATTACAGAAAAAGACCAAATAAAACACGAATTACGAACATGAGGATCATTTTAAACATTCTATCAAAATGAGGACCATCCGCAACAAACACTACGAAAATGATGACCAAAAAGGTATTTAAGCTTTCAAAATACGTAAATTTAGTCATTTTAATCAAATTTTATTAAGTTTATTTAACATTAATAGTATTTGACCTAACATTAAAATAAAATGTATCAATCAGAATAAACAACTCATATACAATCTTGAAATGCGAACGAAACATCAAATAAATCTAACAAAATTTTATCAAAATGATTAAATATCCGTAATTCAAAAGATAAAGGACTTAATTAATTTAAAATTTTAAAATTGACTAATTATAAAGTTAAGGAACAAAATACATTTAATCCTAAAAATAATGCTTGATTATTGAAATCATGTTTTTTTTTTTAACATTTCATTTTAATAAAATAATACGCTAAAACGAAGATTATAAATTCATAATATGTTCAGCGAAGAAAAAATGATATATTTTTTACTAAAACATACATACTAGATACTAAAAGAACAAAAGTTAAGAAAAAAAAAATCTTAATCGGGTTTCGAGAATTTTTCTTTTAAACGCATGAAGACTCTTCATGTGTATCATTCTGAGACTGATTTTTGTTGTGTGAATCTTTAATCCATGAAAAACTGTAAACACATAAAATCAATTTTTTCAGAAAGGAATATATTTTGAAACTGCTCATTTTTTTCTTTCTAAAAACAGGACCAACGCAGTTTCTCTTTATGTTACGAGGTCTCATATATACTTAAGTTCCAATATAAAAATATTATGGAAACATAAAACATATTACCTGTATGTATTTACTAAAGTTATATCATTCAAACTATTATTTTTCAAAATAAAACTTGTGTATTTCATTCTCTAAATGGGTTTTTTGGATGGTTTAACAAGAACTTACCACGTCAGTTGTCAAATCAACACCCAAATGTATGCCCACTTAAATTCAATAAATCACAATTATTTTGGGGTAAAAAAAAAAAGCACTTACGCCGCTAAAATCTCTAAAAAAGATATTTTTAATAATGAATATAAGTATTTAATCATTGTTATTTGAGTGTTTAAAAGTTAAATAATTATTCAATAAATATATGAAAATGATATTATTTTTTAAAGAAATAATTTCTTAAAATTTATATTTTGATATTACTTATTCAAATTTGTTTTATCTAAAAGATTATTTTATTCAAAATTAAAAAATAAAATATAAAAATATTTGTAGTATCATATATATATATATATATATATATATATATATATATATATTTTATATACACTGCTCAAATTTGTTCTAAAAGTTGACAATGCAGGTTTGATTTGATGGATGATCTCTTTAAAAAAGTGAAATGACTTAGAAATTGAATTAAGTGGTATGCAAAAGTTGGGTTCGCATAGTCCATAAGCTATAAGTTATAGTGCTGCACAAAAATAATTTAATTGTACTGTATTTAAGTTAATTTAACTATTTTAAATTAATTGTTAATAATAAAATTAAATTGTACTATTTTTTAAATTAAATTTTGAAAAATTATAAACAGTTAACTGTTAGTACACTGAACTGTAATACAAGCAGTGACATACTTTTGGTCATGTAGACTTGATAGCTTTTAACTTGGCAGCTTACGTTATGGTTTTGGTCAACCTGTAGACTTCATCAAATCTTTAAATTTTTATCTCAAAATTCTGAAAAATCACAACTAAAATTCAAGTTAGTCAAGTTTAAGAAGATTTAATCAAAATTAGAATCAAATAAACACTATCATACAGCATCGAAGACTGTTAATGAAGGTGGAAAATTTGTGACAGTAGCAGCACTATACTTCTAATGAAAAGGAAAAGAAAGTCTTTCTTAGGTAATGAAAATAAAGGCTTGAGAAAAGTAAACAGGCATGAAAGATAAAACGTATTTAGGAAAGCCATTTCAACCTTTCTTCGTCTCCATTATAGTTTATTCTTTTAATCATTATCGTCAAATTCAAGTTCCATAGATGATTTTATTTGCAAGTTTCATGATGTGATGTTCAACTATCTTGTTAACTTCTCTTAAGAATGAATATGGTAGGTGGGATGGGGTTAGATGTTCAAAAAATCTATCATTCAGCAATGCAGATTATAACAGTTCAATTCAGATGCAGTTCAGTTTATTAGAAGAAAAAAATAGTGCAGTTCAGTTCGTCTGAACTGTTTCTTCAGTTTAGTGCAGTTAAAACGAATTATTTTTTAGTTTAGTGCAGTTATTGATAGTGCAGTGCAGTTCGATATATTTTGTCCCGCCTTAAGCTGTGTGGATTGACTCATGACTTGCATAAAAAAACATTGCACTTGTATGTTGATTACATTTTTCTAGAGTTTTATATAAACGTTTTAAATTATTGTATGAGTAAAAAAGATAAGTGTTATGTATTCTAAAATTTGAAAAATATATCGTATATGTCAAAATACGAATATAAATATTATAAAAATATTGAATTATCAATTTATCATTCTATTTTTTAAAATCTTTGTTTACTTTAATGAACTGGTTAAAATTTCCTAATTTATTAAATATTAAAAAATTTATCATAAAAAAAGAGCAGATCCACGTACCAAATTTATACAAAATAGACCAAACTTTTGGGCCCATATTTAACACAAGAAAGGCCAACCCCAGCCTACATGACACGGCGGACACATGATGTAATCATATCTCTATGGGCCAAACCTCTGGCCTTAATGAAAACCTGTGAAGAAATAAATGATATAAAATAAAACCCAGTTTAACACTAAACTAAAATGTACTATATCAATAGCATAACATGTAAAAAAAAAAAAAATCAACTTGAAATCATTTACAAAGTTCAATATTAATTTAGAAGAGTCACCGTTAATTCAATTTAGTAAGCAAAAATCTTAATTTATTCCACAAACAAATCAATTCAATAGCATACAAAACTCAACCACGAAGTTCAAAAATTACAAAAGCCTTATACATATCCTCCACCATGCTTCCATTTATACAAATAAATCATTAATGTACTAAGAGAGTAACAATTATCTTTTCTCACCATTATCAATTATTTTCCAAATAAAATATTAAGTTAGCTTTTCCTTTGTTAAAAAATTGAGTTAAGATAAGAAGTATTCTTCTTTGTAACTCAATTTTTTATCAGTTGAATTTCTTCCAATTTATTGGCGAGAGATTAATCTATTCGTGGTACAAAATCAATGTTGCTAATCCGAGAAATTTTCATGAAAAACTAAATTCATGTTAATGATTAATAGTCTTAAAATGATTGTTTTGCAACTGTTATTATATAGTATACGCGACCTATATCTCATGACATTTTTAGGTACATTAAAAAATATTTTTGAAAGATGTATTAACAAGATTTCAAATTAAAAGGATGTGTTTATTTTTTTATTTAGAAGAAAAATGGCAGCAGATTAACCAAAGAAGCAATGTTTGGAATCTAATTATGTAAAGTTTCTAGCTAGTTGAGCTATTTTGTATATGGGAATTTGAAAAAAATAATGAAGAGATTTTTTCTAATAAAATTTGAATCAGATAAAAATAACAAAATAATATTTTTATTTCATTATGTAGTTTTCTTGAAACGAAATAAGTATTACTGTTCATTTTGAATAAACTCATTCACAAGTACTTATAGAAAAATAAATAAAACTTTTATCAGAAGCTAAATTGTAAGCTTTATTTTTGTTCAGACTTAACTTATCTAAAATACATTATTTTAACTTGTATTAAAAAATAGAGCTGTCAAAACGGGTCATCCGACCCAACTCAGTTTGGCTCATGATGGGTTGACCACTTAGTGGGTCAACCTAACCCGGCTCACTTATTAGCAAATCAACAAAATTAGAACCCGACCCGACCTACCACGGGTTGACGGGTTAAACAGGTTGGCTCACTGACTTATTTAATTAAAAAAAACACACAATTTTTTTTTCAATCTCAAGAAAACTAAATTATAATTTCAATTAAAATCTAAATAAACTTCAATACAATCAAAATAAAATCCCAAATTATGTTAAACTCTAAATACAAACCAAAATCACAAAAATATAAATTACTATCTAACATCAAATCATTATTGTCACTTATCAAACTATAGTATTAGAATCTTAAATGAATAAATCTACAATATTTTCATCTCTTAAAACATCTTCTTTATCCCATCTACAATATATATATATATATATATATATATTATATATGTATATTATATATATATATATATAATATATATATATATATATTATATGTATATATATATAATATACATATATAATATATATATATATATATAATATTATATATCTATATATATATATATATAATATACATATAATATATATATATATATATATATAATATATTATATATTATATATATATATAATATATTATATATTATATATATAATATATATATATATATATTAAATATTTAAAATTTATTAGCGGGTTGGTGAGCCAATACGGCTCTTCACGGGTTCAACCCGAATGAGCTAGGTTCATAGTGGATTGGGTTCATTTTTAACCTGTACTGAAATTTGTAATTTTTTTTCGATCCAACCCGATCCGAATCCGTGATGAACCGGGTTGACTCGCGGGTTATAACCCATTTTGACGGCTCTAAAAAATCTACTCATATTTCTTTTCTCGTATTAAGAGAAAGTTTATCCAAACGAGATATCCATCTCATATTATAAAAGGAAAGAAATTCTTTTAAATTCCATTTTATTTCCCTTCAAAAATCCAAATAAAATTTTACTTAATCCATTCATGAATAAAACTACTTCATGAGTGATTCCAGAACTTTGATCTCTGTCTCCATTAAAGTTTTGTATTCAGCATTTCAGATTCTGTGTGCACTGCGAGGCGCTACCACATGAGAGTTGGTGAACACATTTTCTTACCACTATGTATTGTTTTAAGGACTAATGTATAATGTATAATTTGCCTAAGATTGTGCACTGTTCATCATTACTTTAGGTAAGAGTAGAAAGATTGGTTTCTCCAATAATAACCAGGCAAAGAGCATGCATGCAGCAGAACATAGGAAAGGCAAACATAAGACAGACAAACATAATTTATCCAAAAGTAAAAATCACCAAAATCACCGGAACCAACAAAAAATAAACTTTGTTAAGATAGACTTTGATGCAATTCGATATCATGTTAAAAAATAAATTTTAAATTTAATGTAACATTGTAAAATCAGATTTTAAGGTCAGGTTTGCAACAACTTATATATTATAAATTGATTTTATCTATAATTGATGTGAGACTTTCATCGTAAATCACATTAATATTTTTCATAGGTGAGTTACATTTTACTTCTTTGGTGATAAATTAAAAATGTCTCAACCACATTGATGGAAAACTGTCATTCTCACAAGAAAATGTAATGAAGAAGAAAAGCAAAACTTGGCTTAAACTAATTAACATGCAAGAGACTAAAACCAAAGAGATGCATTTCCATTAACTTTTAATTACCTCTAATATGCCACCATTGTATGAGATTAAGCTAAAGCAGCCACAGGGCAACTCTCCTTTGGCAAGTTATTGACACCAAGTTTTGGAAGCTCCAAAAAGGTTGACCCTTCACCTGCCATGGGAGAGTTGCCCTATTGCTGAGTTGCTTAAGTTTTCACCTTCAATTGGTGCTTGTGTTGTGTCTTGAATTGTATGTGGTTTGTGTGTGTGACACTTGAGTAGTCTTTATAGAAAAGAAGATGGAATAAACCAATGAAACATTGGCATATGCTTGGGTTATGCTGAGGATATCCATTCACCAAAAAATGTTTTACTTTGGCTGACAATTGTACAGTTTTTATGCTCATAAATTGCTGATTCCTCATAGCCAAAGGTCACAAACCTTTATTGGTCCTTCCCAACATATTCAGATTCTTCTGTACTTTAAAGAAGAGAAGTGGAGAAAAGAAGTTGTACCAAAATCAGGGTATCTTTTAATCTTTTATATCATCAGTGTTGCTCAGTGGCTGCCCCTCACTCTCACTCATTCTCACTCTCACTTTCATACCATAATTTTCAACTTTTTTTGCTTTGTGTTTTGCTTTAAATGTGTTCTGGTTTAGCCTGTTTTTTTGGGGCTTTTATGCCTTTTGATATCAAACATTTTCCGCTGTTAGTGATTTTTATGACTCATTAGTCATTGCGAGATTTTGTTGGTAGAGTTGATGTGGCCAAGACTTTAGGCCATTTTGCAATACAGCTTGCTAATGCAACTTTTTCTGCATTATCATCCATGATGCTTGTCTTTTAGACCATCTTATTCAGTAATTCATCATCTATATTATTTTGTAATGTATCCTCACATCATATGACACAAATATGACTAAGAATGAAGCTGGATTCACAACAAAAGCTCCATTTTGGTGTAATTCTTTTGAAAAATTATAGAAATGGTTAGATTTGAAAAAAATTACAGAGATGGATAAGTGATATAACTTTAACATGACTTTTATTGACAAAAAGTCATGTTAAAGTGACACAACTTTACCATAAAATGCGTAAGATTTTTGAAATGAAGTCATATCATGATTACATGATTTTATTTCCGTACATTTTAAATTAAAACTTACTTAAATAATACGACTTTAATTCAGTTTTGGTTGAAGTCATCGGGATAACACGATTTCAGTTAAAAATACTTTGAACTAAAATCGTGTTTGACATGACATCAACTTCAAAAATATTTTGAACTAAAATCATGTTACTTTATCATGACTTATTTACTGGGAAGTCGTACCACCTTAATATGACTTATCTATTTTCATAATTTTTTAAAATTTAACTATTGGGATAATTTTTCAAAATAATTGCACCAGGCTGTTTTTGCCCTGAACTCATACAGTGTAACCCCTGGCACATTGAATGTAGACATTGAATAGGACAAATGAAGAGAAAATCTGTCATAATTCTTGCAATTTAATATTGTACTACCAGATTACTACTTTTTAACAAAGACAAACACAACGAAAGAAGTTTGTGTGCTCGTAATATAGAACTTTTCATTTACAATATTTGTGTAAAAACTGGCTTCTCACGTATCTTCTATGATAGGGATTTGTGTGATTTGAAATTCTGACATTTAAAATAAACATGATAAGCAATATACAAATAAAAATATCCATGAAATGTTCTTAGTGTTTTTTCTCAAGATTTTTTTATGAGAAGTGAATTATGTATAAGAACAAGTAATTATAGCTTTTTTAAGAAAAAAAAAATGAATAACATAAATTTACTTACACTAATGGAATGTAAGTATAGATGCAAGATATACATAAATTTGCTCAAATCACAATTTATGAGATCCAAACAATACTAACTTAATTAAATGCTTGTGTAGATACTATAGTTTTACAAAATTATTTTCGTGATCATGATTTCGTTTGTGATTTATTTTTATTTGTAATGAACTGATGAAAAAAATGTACGGGTGAACCATTGGCCAGCTCAACCTACTATGGTAATAAGTGGGTTGACTAGTTTAATAATACTTGTCCTCTCAATTTATAATTAATTTAAGGTTAAATATGTTTTTTTCCCTTAATTCGCAGTGAATTTTGAAATTAGTCTATTTTAAAACTTTGAATCAAATTAGTCCTTCATCTCTCGACATACATGGATTTACGCCTTTTAATCAAATTTTATTAAGTTTATTTGACATTTCAAGCGAGTTTCATAGTAGTATTTGACTTAACATTAAAGCAAAAATGTGTCAAATAGTATAAACAACTCAAATACAATCCTAAAATGGTATGAAACATCAAATAAACCTAACAAATTTGATTAAAATGACTAAATCCAAGTATTTCGAGAGATGAAAGACTAAATTGCTTAAAGTTTCGAAATAGACTAATTTCAAAATTCACTAAAAGTTAAGGGACAAAAACATATTTAACCCATTAATTTATAATGTAATTAAAATAAATTGAATTGATTTATTTTGTATAGGAATACAATCTAAATGTTCAGCCATTTTTATTATAAAATATTTCCACTTAAAAATTATTATAAATATAAAGATAGTAATTGAAGTGTTAACGTAAAGAACTTAACAAATAAATAAATTAAATATTCAAAATATTTAAATGTTATTAATTCTAACATTTTAAAATATTAAATTGTCAATCTATATGATTAGAATAGTAAATAATTATTATAAAAAATTAATAAAAAAGAGATAAAAATACTGATAAAGGATTTTGTTAGTAAATTAGGAATTAACTCACTTTCAACTTAACCCAAATCCATTTAATCCATGAATTAATTGAATCAGTATCAGTTCGAACCACTTCCAAAAATATTAATTTTTTTTAATCCAATTCTACTTGAACTGTGGTGAACCATATTAATTAACGGATTAAAATACATTTTAACATGAGCATAACTTTAAACTTTAATATACTTACATCACAATATTTAGATAGAAGGACATTTTAGTTTTAAGAGAAGTGACTTTTCCTGTTTAACACCGAAAGTTATTCTTCTAATTGTGATTCACACTTTCACAAGTAACTTTACATGGGTTGTGAGAAAGATACTTTGCATATTAGTGCATTTTAGTTTTGAACAAGATTTTTGCATGTAAAATTTGCAAGTTTATAAATATCATCAATGAAATGAAAAAGGTTAGTCAAGCAATAGCATATGCTTGAGCTATGCCATGGATATCCTACGAGTTTATTCCTTTGGTTCATCATTGTCTCCTCATATTTCCTTTTTCCTTTGAGTTGTGTAAGGGGAATCCATCGATGAGCATTTATTCAATGTTATTTAATTTCCTTCTATATGGAATTCCTTTTTCAATATTCAGATTTGGTGAGAGAAAAGCCACAAAGACTAAGTCACCCAGAAGCTTCATTGATCCTTAAAAATGTTTATAATATTTTCTCTGTTCACTTTAAACATGATGAGTAAAAAAAAAAAAAGATTGATTGGGTCACCTTACCAACATTAATAAAACAAAAGAGCAAAATCAGAAAGAAAACTAAGAGTGCAAGAAAAATAATATGAATAAACAACGCTAGTATATATATATATATATATATATATATATATATATATATATAGTAACATCAACTTTTCTCAATAAATGAAATTTGTCTTGAAAAATTAATAACTTTAAAACTTATATACTTTTCTAAGCACACATT
>Ga0214542_1006894_pt1 | contig 20267 bp, 17 predicted proteins | sample CNSS1metaG_FD_160096 | JGI IMG/M metagenome (GOLD analysis project Ga0214542, IMG submission 160096) | Root nodule microbial communities from cowpea collected in UCLA plant growth center, Los Angeles, California, USA - CNSS1 | ecosystem: Host-associated > Plants > Roots > Nodule | place: USA...
CTTCAACGTCTATACACCGAGAAATATTGGATGAATAACCATCGGGAACCTTCAAATCAACTAAAAATTGACAAAATGCATGTTTTTCTTGAGATGACATGGTATAACATGCATATGGAAATGTGTAATTTCCTTCTTCAATCATTGTTGGATGAAGTTCTGAACGTATACCCATATGAGCAAGATCAAATTGAGAGTTTATGTTATCTTTTATCTTTTGTTTCAAGATCCATCAATGTTCCTATGATGTTATCACAAACATTTTTTTCGATATGCATGACATCTACATTATGACGTAATTTTAGACATTTTCAATAAGGCAACTAAAAAAAATATTGTTTTTCTTCCAATACTTTGGTAGTTGAATTTTTCCTCGCTTTCTTTACTGGAAAAATTTACCAAATGTCACGTGTATATATTTATCATTAATAAAAATATGAATATACTAATTCTAATACAAAAATAAAGAATTAGTTAATGAAAAAAAACAACAACACCATTAACTAAGAAAGATTAATAATTATTGTTTTAATTTATTTAATTAATACAATTTAAATTTAAATATTTTTTAAATTTATATATTCAAAATATGTCATTTAATAAAATTATATAATAATAATAAATAATATTTAAATATAACCATTTAGTTAGTATAAAAGATAAAATAAAAAATTAAATTATTTTATCTTTTACTTAAATTAGTTTATATTCACGTTCAAAGACAAATATATTATCTATTACTAATGATTAAATTTAAAAATAATTCTAACATGATAAGATAAAATTGATAATGTGGATAAAGTTAGTTACCAAACATAATACAATAAAATTTAGATATTGTTAAATTTATATATTCAAATGCCAATGAATAAAATTATCTCATAAATAATATTATTTTATCTTTTACTTAGATTAGTTTAGATTCACGTTGAAGAAAAAATATATTATCTACACTATTATTTAAATTTAAAAATAATTCCCAAAAAGAAGATAAAATTATAATATATTACATATTATATTAGTTTATATATTCAAAATATGTCATTTAATAAAATTATCTAATAATAATATTTAAATAATATATTTTACTTTGATTTTTATTTTTAACTAAGAATTTTTTTAATATAATAGAAAAATAAGAGTAGTTTGAAATAATGATTTTATAAAAATATAATAATACTAACCTGGTCAAATTGTTGATATTGTCGAACTATATCGTCTCCAGATAATTGTGTAGGAGGTGGACGACTTTCTTTAGTGTCATCAAAAGCTTTTGCATTATTTCTCCAAGAATGACCAAGTGGCAAAAATCAACGGCTTTCCATATAACAATTTTTTTTTTCATTTGGTAAACTTAATGACCATGTATCCTTGTTACAACAAGGACAAGCAAATTTTCCTTTAGTATTTCACCTTGATAGATTTTCGTACGCTGAAAGATCATTAATAGTCCACAAAATAGAGACATGTAATTGAAAATTTCTTTCATTGATGCATCGTATGTCTGTACACCATTATCCCAAAGTTCTTTCAATTCATCAATCAAAGGTTGTAAATACACATCAATGTCATTTCCAAGAGCTTTGGGACAAGGAATAAGTGTCGACATTATGAAATAAGGATCTTTCATGCACATTCAAGGTGGCAAATTATAAGGAATTAGAACAACTGGCCACACGCTATATGAAGTACTCATATTTCCAAATGCATTGAAACCATCACTTGCTAAACCAAGTCTAACATTGCATGGATCTAACGCAAAAGATGGATATTGTGAGTCAAAATTCTTCCAAGCAATAGAATCAGCCGGGTGTCTCATTTTCCCATCTTCATTAAAAGGCCTATCTTTATGCCACCTCATTTCTTTAGCCGTATTCGATGTCATATACAATTGTTGTAACCTTGGAGCTAAAGGAAAATAACGCACAACTTTCTGGGGTAAATTTTTTTGTGGATCTTTATATCGAGAAAATTTACAAGTTGGGCAAGAAGTGGATTTCAAATAATCACCTCAATAAAGAATGCAATCATTCACACAAGCTTTTATTTTTGTGTAATCATGCCCAAGTTCACAAATAATTTTTCGAGCTCAAAATATGAGTTGGGAACTTTATTTCTATCTGAAAATGCTTTTTTCAATAAAGTAAGTATGGCATCAATTGATTTTGCGCTCAAACCAAAGAGACATTTTATATTCAGTAATTGAACAATAAATGATAACTTGGAGAAATTTTTGCAACCAGGATATAATTCTTGTTCAACATCCTCTAATAATTTATAAAAGTTGGATTTTTTTTCATTCATTGCATTATACTTCATATTTGTTGTATAACTTGTTTCCTTACCTTCTTTGGCGTTTTTAACATTAATAGCACTCCTAATGTCATGACAGTAGACTCTGAATCCCGTCATTAAAGTTTTGGTTGTGTTCATCTTCATCACATTTCTTCGCTACTTCTACATGAAGATCCCATATAACATAATCTCTTTTTATCCCCATTGTGATCAAGTGCTCATATATGATTCTTTTAGACTGAAAGAGATTATTGTTGCACTTTTTGCATGGACAACGTATTAACTCTCCTTCCCCAAGATCGATAAATGCAAATTCAATAAAGTCGAGAACTCCTTTCTCATATAAAGGTTTTGTTCGATAAGTAATTTGCATCCAACTTTTATTCAATTCCATACCTATCAAATAAAAAAATATATATTATCAAGTTAAAAACATTTCCTATTAAACATGGTAAAAAACAAATAAAATCTTATAATCAAAATTCATGAAATCATAAAATAAATAATTAAAAATACATATTTCATAACTCACCGAAAAATGTTTGATCATCCCATTCTTTTTTTATATCATTTCATTCTTTTCTCTTTTCTGCCTACTCTAAAATTTATATAGATTTCTATTATTTATTAAATTTTATCTTTTTCTAAAAAAAATCACTATCTTTAATATATTTTATATTGTTAGTTTGTTGAGAAAAATATGTTAAAAAATTTGTTAATATGTTTAAAAAATAACAAAATTTGGTTAACTTGAATTCTTATATATTACAAACTAATTAATCGGTAAATATAACTCAATTAAAATTAGTAAATAAAACATTTGTATTTAACCATTAATCATAAGAAAAATTTGCTTATTTAAGAAAAAAATGTTAATGAAAATTTATCAATGCAATTATACAATAAAAAGAAAATTAATGATGATTTTTTTTTAAAAAATATATAATAAAGTTTGTTATTAATAACGTAACTTATAATTTATTATTATTATGTTGTTACTAATAAAATAATGTTTTAAAATAAATAAATAAATAGATAATAACATACTTGTTATTAATAACGTAACTTATAATTATGTTGTTACTAATAAAATAATATTTTAAAATAAATAAATAAATAATAACATACGTGAATTCTTAGAATGTTTCATCATAAAAATATTCAATTTTTAATTTATTAAATTAAATTAATAAATATAATTATAAATGATTATGTTAATTGATTTTATTAAATTTTTAAGGTGTGTTCATTTAGACTTGTGATAGTTATCCAAAAATTCTCAAATTTCCCGCTTTCCAATTTTTCACATTCACGTCCAAAAAATTTTCCGCTTTCCAATTTTTCACATTCACGTCTCCTTCTCACTCTTACATAAATCTTTACTTCTTTATTATAGAAACAAAATTATGATTCAACCATTATTTCATAAAATTTGGTATAATCGCAGTTGGGGCTGTAAAATTTGGTGCAATCATAGTTTGGATCTCTATTAAATTTAGCAAGTTACAGTTTCAAATTCCTCCTTTAAGATATGAGTTTCATCTTTCAAGTTTTAATTTCTACCCCTTCAAGATACTAATTTTCCAAGATATAATTCACGTTGTAATGAGTGTCGTAGATCAGTCTCTTTTTCTTCCTCTGTATGCAATTTTGGCTCATTCTTTGGCTTTTTGTCAAATTTTCATTTTGTTTTTCTTCCAATTTTAATTCCTATAGGTCCTGCACAGAGAAGAATGTTTGAATTTTAGGTGGAGTGATATTAAAACTGACAACATTGCATTTGAATAATCTCTCCAAGCGTACGAAAGCATAACGTTGATCGTGTTTATGATGTTACTGAATTCTTATAAAAAAAAATTGCCATCCATATTTTTGCATTGTATTTTAACTATGCAATAAAGATAAAGTTATATCAAAATACCTTTTTCTCTCATAGTGAATGCATTACTATAATCCAGAATCTTTATGGAGGTATAACAAGACATTGTACTTGATATTTTTAGTATAATTTAAGTGCTCAATAATGTTTCTTACTTTTCCAGTTGTTGTCCTGTTGGTTAGCATGTTTAGTTCACCACTTGGACAAGCAAGTGATATCTTCTTTTGTATTCATTTCTCTTGGTGAATAAAAAAGATCCTATAAATATCTAACATCATGACATCTTCAAATAAATTGCATATCTTTTAGAAATTTAAATTCTAGAAATAGATAGAAAATAAATTTGCATAAAGTAAAATATGAAGTTATGTATGGTTTCATCTCTGTGATATAAATTTATATCTTTTATTTCTTTCTAATTTATTGTCTTTATGGTGTAATCACAGTTGGGTTCTACAAATTTCAGCAAGTTATTGTATCAAGGTTCCTCCTCCAAGGTATGAGTTCCATCATGTTTTAATTTTCCTCCAAGTTATTAACTTATATTTTTCATTACTTTGTAATTTATTACTTTAAATTGTAATTATTTTGAGTTGTAGCTGTCTAAACATCGTCTTTTAGTAATGTAAATATGTCATTTTTTTAGATGCAAAACATGTCTAACTATGAAGAAGAGAAGCTACAAAGAATTGCAAAAAATGAAGCAAAATTTGAGGCTTTGGGAATATCACGTAAAGTTTCTTCTTTGAGAGTGTTAACTCAAAATACCAAGAATAAGAAGGGAAGAAGAATAGATGAAGAGAATGATGAGGAGTATAAGCCCAAAGAATTAGAAGAGTTACAATCTTCAAGTGAAGAAGATGAAAAGTATAATAAGAAAAATGTATGTAGTGAGACTCTTAGAATATATAAATGTTTTTGTTTAGTTTCATGACATTTCTTTATGATTATTTTTATTTCGTAGATAACTAGACCATTAAGGTTAAATTCTAAAAGAGTCGATGCTTATGAGTTAGAGAAGGTTGAGTTGGATAAGCTTAAGGAATTTAAAACATGTCCAGGTATTTGTATAACATATTTTTTCTAAAACTAAATAAACCATTACTAATATTGGTATTGATTTCTTTTTCCGAATTTAATTTAGATCAAAGTGTAGTTAAAAAGAGAGGTGGACATACCATTAATGCAAAACTCCCAAGTAAAAGAGAAGAATTAATGGTATTGGGCAAAACTTTTGATATCCAATTTCCTCCTCCCTACTTCAAGCTTTGTGGAAAACATGCAAAGTATTTCAAGGCTGAAGCAACTGTATGTATACGTCACAAAGCTCCTTTAAAAGTTAAAACATGGAAAGAGATACCTGAGGATGATTTAACTATAATGTGGAAACATATGGAGGTTAGTATAACTCTATTAATGTGAATGTATTTAATTAATTTTTATTTATGTATTTGATGTATTTTGGCAATGATATATTTGAAACTTTTTATTTTGTATCACATTTAGGATGCATTATGTTTGAAGGAAGAGGATAAAGAACATGCAATGAAACAATTGCAAAAGCAATATAGGAATAGACATCACCACTTGTATCAAACATACATCCAAAATAAAGGTAGACCAAATGACTTACATCCTAAGATTGGCATTGGTTAATAAATAACAAGTGGAATGATTCAAAGTTTAAGGTAAAGTTATTCTCTTTTTATATCTATATGTTAAAGTTGAATTTTAATTTTTTTTGTACTTTTATATTATAATACTAAATTATTTCTACATTTATAGGAAAAGGGTTTGAAAAATAGAGCTAGCCGAAGTAAACAAGAGATTAAATCGGTTATTGGCACAAAATCAATTGTCCAAAAGGCATTTGAGATGGTAAAGCTACTATTATGTTTTATATATACTAATTTGTGCAAATTTTAACTAGGTTTTATACATTTGTTTTATATGTCAGATATACAAGTTTGTTTTTGTTCTTTTATTTAATCTAACATCACATTATCTTCTTTTTTATTTTTTTCAAAAGAAAGAAGAATAAAAAAGTGAAGAATGGCCAGGTGCAGTGGAAGTATGGAAGACTACGCGTATGAAATCTAATGGAAATTGGTGTATTCCCAATGGAGGAGAAGAAATTATGGTAAGTAAAGAAAATACTCTAACTTCCTTTTATATATATATATATATATATATATATATATATATATATATATATATATATAAAAGTTATATTTTACTATTACTAATTTGTGCAAATAGGTTTCTTTATTTGATCTAATCAAATTCAAAATTTTATTCTACTATTACTAAATATTTTAAATGTTAATTATTTTGTCTTAATATTGTACAGGATAATTTGAAAAATGTGGGTGAGGTCTACAAGGAAGAAAGTTTGAAAGCACATGTACCATTGGTTAAGCATTTTTCATTTGTACTAGGAACAACACCAAATCCTTCACAAGGTATGGGAACTATATCAATCACAAAGAAAAATATAGAGAGACAAATTGTACAAAATGAAGTGGAGAATGCACAAAAAAGAGCAAGTGATCTAGAGTTAGAAGTTCAAAAATTGAATAGTATCATTCAAAATCAAGAGGAAACCAACACTCAACTTCATAATGAATTGCAATCTCAATGGCAATTAATTGAAGATCAAGAACTTGCTTTTGAGAACTCAACGTGATCAAATGAAGCAAGATATTGAAATAGAGATAAAACGTCAAATGGCTAATTTATTAGGAAACCTATCATTTAGTGCATCAAATGTTTCCTCAAAATGAAGTAAGTTGTATTATTAATATTTAAATTTTTTAATTAATGTGTCTATAATTTCATCTTTATATATTATTATTAATTAATTCTTTTATTGATAGTAATGATTTATTTTGTTTTATTTTGTAGGATCAAAATCCTTGAAGACAATATATTTATTGTTATTTTTAAGTAGCTATTTAGTTTAATTGCAATTAGATCTCATTTCACATATTATTTAGATTTATTGTTCAACATTTTAGTTTATTATTTTAAATGTAATGGATACTTTGTGTTTACATTTTATGTTATTTTATTTTAATTGATACCTTGTTTTTATTTAATTGATATTATCATTTTTAATAATAATAAATGATAAACTATTAATAATTAAAAATAATTATCACATAAAGTTTTACAATATAATAATAATAACAATAACTATTATTATTATTATTATAATAATAATTAATAATAGTTACAACTAATCTATTTTCATTCTCTTTTATATTTGTGATATCTAGTTATTATCACTATTACATATAATACTCTAGTGACAACAAATGTATCACTATTGTCTTATATATTTGTGATATTTTATTATTGTCACTATTACATAAAATTATTAGTGATAATTACTTTTGTCACAATAAACTTTGATTTTAGTGACATTTAAGATTATTGTCACAAGTACAATAGTGACAAAGATACTAATGACATCTTAATTATTGTCACGAGATGATATTAGTGACATATTTATAATTTTTAGTGATGAATATTAGTATAACTATAGTTACTTTTTCTTGTAGATATCATATACTTATGTTTGTTTATATTTTTTTTATCAAATATGTAATGCTTTAATTAGTAAGATAATCCTACTAAATTGGATTGCTCGATGTCTTTATTCAAGTGATTTTCACTAAAGCAACATTGGATTATATTTTTGAATTAATGAAAGTGAATTGTGATACACACATATATGTGGAACAAAAATATGTGCAACAAGTTTTTGTGTGATACATGATTTGTATTGAATTGTGATACATAGATATACACATATGTATGCGATGGAAATGTGAATGGAACTTTTATGCATGTTGTTTGTTTGAAGTCACAATTTTAGGATGATTTATGAATTTTGATGTGAGGTGAGTACTAAGCAAAGATCTATGTTATAATAGAGATTTCCTAATTATTGATGGTCTAAGTCACATAAACTATGACACTAAGGGGTGAGAAATTGGACGGGAGTTTATTGCATTGTGAGACAACATGTTGGAGTTTGAAAGGGTGAAACTGAACACGTTTTGGAGTTTGCGTAAGGATATGATCAAGGTCTATAGACTTGAGGTGTTAAAACAGATTAGGTGTTAAATCTATGGTGAAGAATGCTTAATATAGGTCTCTCGAAGCATGTCAGCATGTATTCCTTGAGGAATATCTTGAATATGTGGATCCATGTGTGATTCAAGTGAATGTATGTATGTATGTATTGTTTGCATTTGACGAAAAAAAAATCATAAATTGAGTTAGTTAAATCATGACTTGTTCTTATTTAAATGCATTATTGTAGCCATGATATGATATATTCTTCTTTTAGTAGCTTACCCTTGCATTGTTACCTATGTCATGACATGCTAAAAATGTATTAGATGCATGAAATAATCTTCTTGTAAAAAATGTTGTAATTGTTATTAGTTGTTGTAAAAATTACTATAAAAATATTTGCTACAATATATTAATTCTTCAATAAATACTATTATAACTATTTCATAATTGAAATGAACTTCTTGTAATTGACACAGTATTTGTAAGCAATCCAAATTAATAGATTTAAATGTGTATGTTATTAAAATGATCTATTATATCCAGCATAAAGACATTTACCTCTTGCAAAACCTTAGCAAATAGCAAATATAGGGAAAAGACATCTCAAAGAAATCAATTAACATCATAACTCATGAACCAACAATTCGTTCAATTAGCTTTGTAAACTAAATTACAAAAGTTTAAGTTAATACAAAAGAAATCTAATCCATGAGATATTTTACAAAATTTCAACAAATATGTCTCAAATTTTAAAAACAAATCATATAAAACAAGAGAGAACTCCATATCAACAAACCATGTGTCCATCTTGAAGTCATATAAAAGTAGAATTCAATATATCCAAAATTAGTAAAAAATAATATTTATAGAAAAGTTTATAATCAAAAGAGTGAACAAATTAATGGATACAAAATAAAAATAAATATGTACAATGACTTTATTATTATTAAAAGGAGATGAGTTGAAAACTGAAAATAATTGTAAATTTAATATATATACAAAATATTGGTCATCCAATTCTTTCACACTTAAGCATTTACACTTCTGAATAAAAGGAAAACTAAGTAAAGAAATATAAACACCAAAAATGAAAACAAAAGACTAAGGTTCCCATGAAAATGTTGTAAGCAAAACAAGATGTGAATAATGTAGATAAAGTGTTAAAAAAAGACAAAGCAATAAAAAATTGTATTTTAAAATATGTAAACAAAGGTTACAAACATGGTCAATAATAGTAAAATCATAAATAACTCTCCTCAAATATTTAAGATTTTTAAGATGGAAGGTATTAATAATGAATTTCATAATTTAATTCAACCTTATAGCACCCTTATGCTATATTGTCATCCCTATCCACCAAAATCATCACTGAACCAAATTAATTTCGATCTTAGTTTCTTTATATACGAAAATCATATCTTAATTTTGACAACCAAATCAAATCCTAACAGTGTGTTTGGATGAGATAATTTAAAAGAATAATTCATTTATTTGGAGAATTTGAATTTCTTTAAAGTAAAATGACTTGTTTGGGTGATGAAATTAAAAGGAAATTGAAATTGATGAATTTTAAAAAGGTATTTCTAATAACTAAAATAGTAGAATTTGAAATTCACTCAAAAAAGAAGAAAATTAAAATTTCACAATTTGTGGAATGTCTCATTGTTCAAGATGAAAAAAAGGTCAACACCAATCAAAATTTGAAAAAATTTGGTCAAGTCAGCACCGACCGAAATTTGGCCAAATGTGTCCAAGTTGGCAGTGGCCAAAATTTGACCGAAATCGGTCGAGTCAACCCTCGTCAAAATTTGGTTGAATCAACCTCTGCCGAAATTCATCCGAGTCAACCTGTTCGAAATTCAGCTGAGCCGACCTAGCCAAATTCGACTTAGTTGTCCCAGCCAAAATTGGCCAAATGCGACAGAGTTAATCTGGCTGAAATTTAGCCAAATTCGATTGAGTCAGATCCAACAAAAGTTTGAATAAATTTGACTAAATTTGGCTGAGTTGACCCTTACCTAAATTTGGCCAAATTAATTAAGTGTACACCGATCAAAATTTGACTAAAGTCAATAGAGTAGACCCGACCAAAATTTGACCAAATTCAAATATTTTAAATTCACGATAATATTTTTTAAATTTAATTTCAAAATTTATATACTAAAATAAATATTATTAAAATGAAATTTTATTTTATAAGAGAAATTTAATTATTTTATCCAAATAAAAAATTGAAAAGTAAGGAATTCTTATTACTTTATCCAAATAATTATTTAGAAAAGGAGAGAATTCAATTGTAAGAATTTCAAATGCAATGCATTTCAATTTTTTAGAATTGTTGAAATGTTTCATCTAAACACAATACATTTTCCCGATTTATCATTATTATTCTTGCACCATCAAAAAATTTCTGGAACACCACAACATTTCAGTCTTAAAACACCAATATATGTGAATAGTTTGATTTTTGGGACAAAAATATTTGGAATTCAAATATAGGAAAATGGAATGATATCAATTTAATCCTTTGGACAAAAATAATTATGATAAAAATGAGTAAGATGATAAAGAAAAATATGTAATGAGTACGAAAAATTAATTACTTGTTAATGGGATGACTACATGTATCACAAAATATGATTAAATACTTTCATTTATCATTTTATTAATATAAAAATCTATATTTTATTTCACCATACATTTTCAAGAATAATACATTTAATAGTACATAGCTACATTTTGTTTCACGGTTTATTTTATATTTTTTGTTTTTAATTTACTTCTAATAAATAAGTATTAATCCAATCTTTTTAATTACATTAATTTAAATTTGGAACTAAAAAAGTATACAAAACTTCTTGCTTTTCTCAAACTTAGTTAAAATTAATGTAGACCAACCCACAAGCCAATTACTTAGAACATACCAGACCTATTAACTCATGTTAAGTTAATAACCCAAAGGTCTTATTCAAACCGACAAAAAATCATTCATTCATAAAAAAAAAAACGAATTATGTACCATGTGAGAATAATGCTACTAAAAGCAACAATTAAAGATGAGTCAAGATATAATAACATCTTAGAAGATTAATGACCTTAATCTCTCTCCAGTTAAATAATATATTTATTATTGCAACAAAACACAAAAAAATGCACAAATTTTCCTAGTTACAAAATTCTAAATTTAAAAAATTATAGAACAATTGTTTTACCAGAGACAAATTTATATTTCAATTTTTTCTTCCTTCATTTATCAATTAAATTAGTCAGATTCAATCAACAATTTCTAACCATACTTAAAATAAAATTTAACCAACTTTTCTTCTAGTATCCTTCAATTTATCTAATTCATCAACTCTCCCGTCTACTTTAGTGTTTGTCACATTCATTTATCTTATAATTTTCTCGATATAATATATGAAGTGCAAGAAAAACCAAGGCAACTTTCAGCAATTACCATTTTCAACAAGAATGAGTAACATGATGTCAATTGCATCAGTGACAGCAGCATACTTATTATTGCAAAAATGTTACAAAACAGAGGCTCGTAATAAATGAAAAATAACAGCGGTAGCCGTCATTCATAGGCATGTCATAAATTTGAATAAAACATTATGTCGAACCTCCCCGATGAAGTTGAGATGAAGCCAAAAAAACAAACAAAAAACTAGAATAAACTAATATCTGTTCCAGTAGGTTCTGCGTCTGAACCAGTTGTAGTCAGGCAAACGCTGAATAGGACCCATGGCAGCAATAGCTACATCCTGCAGAGAAACATACAATACAATGATATCTCACCACCATGGTAACTATCCAAGGAAAAAAAATTGGTATCTCTACCGCTAAATATGTTTCAATCATTACCTTGTCATAAATAAACCTGTTTGCAACCCGTTTAATTGTACTGGCATCAACCGCATCAATTCTAGCAAACAACTCAGCAAACGGGATTCTCCTACCATAGGTAAGCAGCTGAAACAGAACATGAACATGGATAAAAGAGTGCAAAGACGAGGTCAAGTATAATATAATAAAAATGGTTAATAATTCAACGGCGTGTTTCCATTGCATTCACTGCAGCATATAAAACTATAAATTTATCTATCATGTATATATAGAATCAGGTCAAAATATTGTAGTCAATGTGGATGTTTTCTCTCCATTGACATTATAATAGTTGAGTGAAAGTGAATACCAATGCATTTTAAAAAATTTTAACACATTCAATTCATGACTACATTAGTACAGAATGGTTGTAACCATGCTATGCTAAGTAACCATGCTATGCAAGTGTCATTTTCTGAGCTTATGTTTATATGCTGACATTGAGAAGTTTTATATGAACGAAACCTGACAAGAACGAAGTTTTATAAAACATTCTCCCATGTCCCTCTACTCCTCATGGGGTTATGTGTAAAATCTATCGTACCTGACGGCCAATATCTTCAGCCACTGGACTTGTTCCATCAATGTGTAGTAGCAACGAAGATTTCAACTGTAAAACACACACAAGTGAATAGAACAGTAAAAACACCGAGAAAAAAAATACTAATTAATGCAACACTAACATAATTTTTGATATAGATGAAAGGAAGTACTATAACTACAGAGCAACAATAACATTTAAGGCTTATGAATGTCAGATTTAGCAATCCATGACCTTTGGGCATACCAAAGGAAATAAGCATTACGTGAGCCAAAATTATTTTGTTGGAATGGTAGCATTGTGAGCAAAACTAACATTGGATTCACAATTCTTAATGTATGATTCTAGAGGGTAAAAATTAATTATCATAAATTTTGTTGAAAAGAAAATATTAGCACTGTCATGCAAACTGAACTTAACATATTGCACACAAGGAAAGATACATGGTAAGCATTTTCTCCTTACATTAGAAAACAATTTTAAAGAATTTCACAAAACAGCAAAAAATGACATGACATCAAAAATAGGAAATCCATGGAAGAGTAAAATGCTGTTCAGCTGTAACATATTCCCATCTTTCACCTTTTTCATTCTGTATGACATAAACGAGTAACATGAATTTGCTCTCGTATAATCCAGTAAGTTTAAAAAACTGATACATCTTTCATACATTAATTTAATTTAATTTAATATGAAAACAGAAGGTGTTCAATAAAGCACACAATATGTCATCAAAAGAAAAGATCCAGAGTGACAGAACAAATAAGATAATAAGATCCATTTACCTGAAATTTTCAACATTTAAAATATGCACCAGTTGTCCTTACATAATTTAAATCCAATTCATTACAACATAAAATTGAATGTTTTAGTTTTGAAAAGGAAACTACCTCAAGAATGAGACAAATGACATGACAAATATCAGTTGAATACAAGTTCTCCAGAATAAAATTGTATGTAGCGCAATTGGTAAAAATAACTCCTAATTCCTACTGTATCTTGGACAACGAATGCAGTCATCATAGGTGAAGTTTAACATACAAAGTATATGCCAAATTCTATGTCATATTATACTAGCAAACAAGGGAATCAGTAGATAGAAACCCACCTGATTACAAGCACGTGTAACATCATCTTCTGAAACACGATAAGCCAACTTGGTTGTCTCATACATTATTGCATATGACAAATCATCCAAGCTATCAGGCTGAAAGCACAATAAATCGAGAGGAAAAAAAGTTTTATCAAATAAATGATTGAAGATAAGGATACAAAGGAAATGAAACTAGAAAAGATAGAGAACATATACAACATGGTATAACACAACCTAATAAACTATTCTTGCAAACATCAGACTATAAAATCATCCATCACATTGCTGAGACACAAATAACCATTATATTTATATTTTCAACACTGAAGAAAATCCTCAGAAGATAACAAGTAAAATAGCATTATATTCATGAATAATGAGGGGTGGAGAGTTCATATAAAGTAACAAAGTCTTATACTCAACTTCTCAGGTAAGTCTTAAAAGAAAATTTTCGTAAGTAAAACTACACTACATCTTACCTTAGCAACGGCATAAACACCAAAAAGACCTGTGTCCTTGTAATTGGTATTGAAAGCCATAATGCTCTCTGCAACTTCATTAATACCAACCCGTTGAGCTAACTCAGAACTGTTCACAGTCAAAATGGATTAAACAAGTGAGAATCCAGAGAGTCATATTTCTATTTCTTTTATTTTAATTATATATAAGGGAGGATGGGGATGTATATATAAGGGAGGATGGGGATGGTTCAAATCACATACCCCATGTGTTTACCACCTCCTGCAGTCTTATTCCAAGAGCCCAACATAGCTTGCATGACCATGAGAGCAATGGAGTCTGGGTCCTTCCACGATGCCCCCTCAAAAGCCACAGCAAATTGTGCAAGGGGAATATCATCATCAAGCATTCTAACCTGTTTTCCCAAGCAAAAGGTAGACGAAAATGGTAATTAAATATACCAACAAGACAGTTTCCAAGTCTTCCAACGTAGCTAACAAAAATATTCTTACCTCGGAACCAGTAAAAATAGCTGGCTCTTTAGCAACTAATTGAGCCGTGGTAGTGGCATCTGTCGACAACTTAGTAAACAACTTTTTCACTTGCTCAACGATATCCTCATGCTTGACAGCTCCAGATGCAGCTATCACCTTTGAAAGCAAACCCACGCAGAACACAAGTCACAAAATGACTGTCTTTAGAGTTAAACATAAACAACATGCAGAGCAGCCATCACTGACAAGAACAAACATATTACATAACCATATTAATTTTCCACGTACCATCCTAGGAGCCGTGTAATGTGTCTGAATGTAGCTCTGCAGATGAGCTTTGGTGATTGTCCTAATGTTCTGAGCAGGTCCAAGAATGGTCCTTCCAAGAGGAGTGTATTGGAACGCAGTTGCGTGTAAGTGGTCAAAGATCACTTCCTCAGTTTGACCCTCAACCTATAAGCAGTTTCATTAAATAAACCCTTCATCGAAATTGACATCATAATCATCATCATGAACAACAACGGCCTCATCCCAATAAATTTCCACAAAATCAACATCCAAAGAAAAAGGTTTACTTACGAACACCATCAGTAGAAAATACACTTGGCCCAATTAAATGTGATCCCTTAATCAAGTCATTCTATTCACTAACATGATGTGGCTATAAGATAAATCCTGAGACCTCAGTTCAATATTAAATCACACTATAATAATGAATGAAAATATGTTGATGATTTCTAATTAATTGAGAGTGCAAAGAAAGCGATAATTGAAATCTAAACTCGAACCAGAGAAAAGAGGTTTGCTTTACCTCCTCCATTTCACGGAGAATGACATCACGTTCGCGGCTGATGCGATTTTCCTCAAATCGAGAATTCTGAAGGATGTCGGCGAGGATGTCGAGGGCTTTGGGGACATCGCTATCAGTAACCTTGGCGTAATAAGTGGTCTGTTCGCGTGAGGTGTACGCGTTGAGGTGCCCTCCCATGTTCTCGATCTCTTCCTCAAGCTCACGCGCGTTGCGGCGCTCGGTGCCCTTGAAGATCATGTGCTCCAGGAAGTGCGCGGTGCCGTTGGTCTCCTCGGTCTCGAAGCGCGAGCCGGCATCGATCCAGACGCCGACGGTGGCGGTGCGGGCGGCGAGGGAAGATTCGGTGGCTACGCGGAGGCCATTAGGGAGCGTCGTGACGCGCGTCTCAGGTGCAGCGAGGATGCGAGTGTGGTCGGAAAGCGTGGGGCGCGGGGAGCCGTGTTTGAGGAAGCGGGGGTCCGGGTTCTCGAGCTGGCGGAGCTTGGACTTGATGGCCTCGGCGGCGCGGTCGTAGATCATGGCAGTGGGGGGTGGGGGAGCGGGAGGGGAGGCGGAGGAGGAGACGACAGCGGGGGACGCCGAGAGAGATCGGAAGGAGGAGAGCGCGGAGGCCCGCCGGTCAGAGCGGCGGGCCGCGGAGAGGAGGCGGTTGAGGGACATGGATCCGCGCTGGAGTCTAGGGTTTCACGGTGGGAAAGGAATGGCCAATGTATGGAATGGTGTGAGAAAGAGAAATAGAAGTTTAGTGTTGAACAAGTATTCTAGTTTGTGAGAGAATAGGGGACATATTTGTCACTTTTTTCTTTCAGTGAAAATTCTTCTACACTGTATTTAGAAAGGCAAATATGTTTTCACAGTTTGTATGGTTCTTTTGTTTTGTACTTGTTGAGTGTATTTTTAAATATCTTCTTTTTGTTATTGGATTTTTTTTAATTAACTATGTACTGTAAATTTATTCATTTTTACCATTATTTTGAAAAACGTATCAACATAGTTTATGATTCAAGATTTATAATTGAATGAAAGTGTAATTTTACGATGTTATTAAATAACTTTTATTTTATTATAAGTAATCTATAATAATATATAAAACAATTTTTTTTAACATTTTAAAATTTTAATTTTACCCTTTAAAATATAATTATTTATTAAATTTTTAAAAATTGACTGTTATTTTAGAAGTTTTTTTATAAAATAGTCTATATTTGCTCTTTTTTTTCCTATTTATCAACAATTATTTTCTCATCTTTTATGATATATTTCACTTTATTTTTGATAAATATAATTTTATTTTATATATTAACTTAATAATATTACAATATTATATCTACTAATATAATATCACGCATATTTAAAAAATGTGTAAACACATGCGCAATAATGCCTACGTTTACTAGTAGTAATAATAATAATTATAATTATTATTATTATTATTGTAAATTCCATTACTGAAAATTAATGAAAAATGTTAGTTTTCTTAATATTTATATAAATTCTTCACAAAATCAATTGAGCAAAATACGTTGTATCCCTTAATTGTTTTTCTGACATATGATTCAATTTTACCTTATATTCTCAATCTTTTGATCTCTTTGGGGGACATGTAAAAGACATTATGATGTTCAAGTAAGTGTTTGGTCTTAATGGATGTGATAAGTGCACATAATTCAAAAGTGTTCAATGTTTCACCTACATGTTATATTTATAGTGTCTTTAATGGGTTTTTACTTTTTGAAAGGCCTAATAACGATCCAATAAGGTTCTAACCTTGCTTAATGTGATAATTTGTGTTTTATCCTCGTAATCCTACACTGCACTCACCATTCAGTTTTAGGTGTTGGGCTTGGCAGTGCCTATTCTTGAATTGGTCGATTAGCCCCGATATGTACAGAAAGTAAAAAGTTTAAGGAAAAACAATGATATTATTAAAGAGTAAAATGTGATTCACCATTAATAAAAATCCTAACATGAAAGATGGAAAAGGATATATGATGTAAACCCTTAGCCAAAGCCAAAAGGGACCAATCATAAGAACTATGGTTAGACGTATACAAGAAAGAAGAGTGGATTTCAATTGAGTTGAGTGGACCCAAGCTCTTATTCTCCTAGGCCAACATTATTTATAATTATTAGAGTAGGTTTCCTTTGGGCCAAGTAATATAAGATTTTGTGGGCTTTGTATTTGGGCCTTGTTTGAGCTTTAGGCCTAATAGAGCGATTTTGTGCCTAGAAGGTTGGGCTTTGTGTGTGGAACGTGAATTAGGGTCAACTTGGGCTAGCTTGAGCCTCAAGTTAACCTAATTGTTGTTAGCTTACTCTCCAAGGTAGGGTAATACTCTCCTTTTGTGCCTAAACATGGGAAAAGCATGACCTTGTCACATGGCAAGTCACACTAAAAGCATGACTCTTTTTGGTTCCAAATTTAAGAGTTTGAATTTGAATTTGCTATCCTTTTTTTGACAACTTTAGGGTTTATTGACCTATAAATAAAGGCATCCACCTCTTGTATTTTTAACTTTGAGATTAATGAGATGTTGCCAAAATTGCCATTCTACTTATCTTGAAGTTCTATTTATATTAGTTCTCTCTTCTAGACCTATTTAGTTTCCTTCCTTAGGAGTTGGTCTCACCACTCACTAGGACAAACACCATAGTAGATCCTTCACATACCATTTCTAACCTTATTTCAAGCTTCCGCTCCATGACACCTCCATCAACCAAGCAAGAGTTGAAAAAACTCAGAGGAATGTCGTCATTTGGTATCTAGAGCCATAGTTCTTCAAGAGCTAAGTGTGTTATCCTCCATATTTTGAATTTTGTGTTGTTAACATGTTGTTCTTCGTGTTTTAAGTTGGTTATATCGATTGTTTTGTGCTTACATGTCTTTATATTCAATTCAAATTACTTATTCATCTTGAACCATTTGTTTGTGTGCTTTTAGGATTCCTTCATATATGTCTGAATGTGTCTTTGGTTTTTCTTGAGTTTCTCTTCATTTTGTTCGGTGAAATTGCTTTATATTTGAGTCATATGTTGTGCCTAGAGTCATGTTTAATCCTTATTTTGTTTTAATTTCACTTGTTGATTGATTGAAATTGTGAAAAACATGTTATTTTTGCTTTGTTATGAGAACTGAATCATATGTGCCTTTGAGTGCTTTTATTTTGCATTTTTGAGTTTAAACTTACTACTAGATTATTAGTGAGTGCTTAGAGTTGGTTTCCATTGTCTTTTGTTGAAGTTCAATTCATATCTTGTTGATTGCTTTATGTTTCCATTTGACTCTTGCTTTTAGTTGTTATCCTTGGTTAAATGCAAAATTTGTTGGAAGAAAATGTGTGGTGTAACGATTAGTCGAATTGTTTGAAAGAGAAGTAGTGAAGAAAAATGTTCAAAAAGAAAAATACATCTGATAGTTGAAAAGAAAAGTGTGAAAATCATGTGTGTGTTGGCCGCTACATCTAGTAGATTTGAATTGTGAAAGCATTTTTTGTTATTTGATCTTTTGATCTTTGAGTTTCATCACATACAATTCACAACTTTTGTAGTTTTAGTGTCGTTACATCCTTGTTTTGCTTCTTCTTTGAGTAATAACTAATAGTATACATCTTATTCTAGTTGTTTTTGGTCTTTGAAATCCATTATAGTGCCTATCTTAGGTTATTTCCTTTGAGTGCTTCCTATCGTATTCTAAACCTTAATTTTTTGCTTGTATTTCTTGATTATAAATGAGTATGTCTCGAAAATATCCTCTTTGAATTTAACATTCCTTGCTTTGATTCTTTGTCATCTTCGTTTGGTTGTTATTTATTGGTGTTGTTAGATAATGATTGTGTCTTGAAGGTTTACGATTGCGAAAAAGCCTCATCTAGGACACACTTAGTTTAGGTGCTTTAATTTCTTACTTTATTTGTTTTTTTTTTCTTAGTACATGTTGATTCAAATTTCTCTTTCAATTGAGAAGATTGTGCAAGAAGTATTGGGATAAATTTTGGTTAGGAAAGACTTGGTACTTAAGCAATCATAGTGATTCATCTATCTTTTTTGGAAGTGAACTTGAGAAACTTACTATCTTCTTCTCCTTAGAAATTTCTTTGAAAGAAAAAGCAATCCAAAAATCATGTCCAAAGATCCTTCTTACCAAATTGGTTTTGACTATAGTGATGAAGCTCCAAAAAGTTTGACAAAAATCACTCAAGAGCTAAAGTGACTACAAATTTGGAGAAAGCAAGAGACCATTTAAAAAAAAAAGATAAAATTGAAAGAGATGCCTAACTTGACACCAAAAGATGAAAGGTTACAAGAGAGGATAAAGAGTAGGAGCTCCAAGACTCAACGAACCATGTTTAAGGAGGATAGTAGACTTGTAGACAATGTTTATCAACCTCCTTCTCCACCAAGGAGAGATAGAAGAGAACATGTCCCAAGAGAAACTAGGGTAGATCTTCCTCACTTCCATGGGAAGAATGATGTTGAGGAGTACCTTGAATGGGACATGAAGGTGGAACAACTTTTTTCTTACCACCAAGTGAATGAGGAGGGTAAAGTGTCATTGGCCATCCTTAGAGTGTGTTTGGATAGAGTATTTTAATGAAATAATTCATTTTTTTGAAGAATTTAGATTTCTTTGTAATGAAATGTTTTGTTTGGATAGAGAAATTAAAAAGCATTTCAAATGCAAGCATTTTTTTGAAGGATTTCAATTAGCTAAATTAGTAGAAATT
>Ga0214542_1006895_pt1 | contig 20264 bp, 13 predicted proteins | sample CNSS1metaG_FD_160096 | JGI IMG/M metagenome (GOLD analysis project Ga0214542, IMG submission 160096) | Root nodule microbial communities from cowpea collected in UCLA plant growth center, Los Angeles, California, USA - CNSS1 | ecosystem: Host-associated > Plants > Roots > Nodule | place: USA...
ACCATTCAGGTTCCCTCATGTCTGCAAAAAGCTATTATCCCTAATTTTCCCAATTCAGTTTCTCCTCACAGATTCGACCACATGTATTCATACATTTATCACATATGGTTCAATTTTATACAAACTGATTGGGGCTTATTACTAACATATTGCCGATTCCCATACCTCACATAATAGCATTCACATATAACCCATAGAGATCATGCGTTTGTACCCAACCCCATATCTATCAGATTTCCCACACCCAGTTCATCATCATCCAATCACGTATCATCAGTATTATGTAAATATAGCAGTTCAACCATATCACAAAAACATCAAAAATAGGTCAAATTATGCAGTTCCAGTGTGCGCCGGCTGGCGGGTCCTCCATGGACGCCAGGCGGTTCATCACAGAACCCAGAAAAAACCCTGTGAAACGTTGCGTCGCCTGGCGGAGCACTCTTAGCCGCCAGGCGGTTCTGGCAGTTTTCCCAGAATTTACGAAATCCAACGCGAAAATGATAAAAACGCAACTGTCAAGCCAGAGAATCATTCCAGAACAGTAAAATACGAATAACAAACATGAATAGCTCCCCTTACCTGATTTTTCCTTGCTCCTATTGCAACTTAACGATTGGTGCTTGTTGTCCAAAGCCTCCTCTAAAGGTATCTTCTTCAACTCCCTCTCTAACTCTTTGCTTTCTCACACCTAACTGACACCTCTCTGCTTTCTTAGGGAATTTCTATAGTTTCCAGATTTTCCATTACTTAACAAAACATTAAAATATAGGTGATCCATTTTCTCCAACCCAAGGCTCGAACCCACATGCTTCCAACCCCTCAACCACATGCAAACCAACAAACCAATCACATTATTCATGTCAATTTACCCATTCGTATGAACTTAAATCATGCTTTCACATTCACAATATAGTAGCAAAATAAAACAAAATTAAATAAATCTACTAATGACATACTCAGGACTTGAACCCAAGTCCCTTCAACATAATTAAGTGCTCTAAACCACTTAGGTTCCCATTATTTCTTGTTTAGGATTTATTAAAGAACTCTCCTAAGGTAGTCTCAACCCCTCATTTCTTATATTCCATAAATTTTAAATTTTATGAATTTCCTGGATCTCACACAGTTCCTTGCAGGAACCCAGGAATACTCATGATCAGCATGAGTCGCCTGGCGGCTACGAGTAGCCCGCCAGGCGGTTTCTGAGATTTTTTCAGAAACACGAATATTGCAAAATTGACAGTTTACATACATTCAATCGGCATGCTTTTCATACAGATTAAATATTACAATTTAAAAGAACATGTTCCGCTCCCCTAACCTAGATTCCTTTGTTAAAAATGGAGATTCTTGAGAGTTCCTCTTTGATCACTAGGACGCCTTGCACTTCCCCTCAATTAAGCTCCCAAATCCACTCAATCCTCACAGCACACTCTCCAATTTCGTATTCCTCTTACTATAACATAATGACAACCACAAAAACCCTTCTTCTTACCCAAAATTTGTCTTTTAATAGTACCTTAATGGTAGATTAATGCACTAAAACGAAAATTGCCATTAACTAGAGTTTAATTACCATTGAAGGTCCATTTAATGGTTGTTTTCCAGCCTCCCTTGGTTGCCCATTGTCAACTAGGGTTTCTCTACCCTTTCATTTTCATGCCAAAACTAATTTTAACAAAAAGAAAGTAAATTTGTATTTACCAAGGTTCAAACCCATACCCACTCAATTGCAAAGTCAATGCACAACCAATTCAACCAATTCATGTTTCATGATAATTCATATAATTCTATGATTATATTATCACTCAACATGATCAAGCATATTATTAAAAATAATAATAAATTAAAGTACTCCCAACCACTTGTGCTAATACTTTTCCATGTCACATAAATCAATATTTAATACCATAAAGGCTCTCACTACCCACATTTATTAATTAATTAATTATTTAATTAATTAAATTCTACGGGTCTTACACGAGGTAGCCAAAGTACAACATGTACACACCCCTGATATCCAACAGGGTGATAATTCTGGAGGAGGCCCTAAATGTCGATCTCATATCTACCCCTCGAAAGATTCCAACTCCTCTAAATGCTGATACCCCCAAGCATTGTAGGTACCATCACAATTTTGGACACACCATAGAGGAATGTTTAACCTTGAAGGAAAAAATCGAGGAGCTCATACAAGTTGGACACCTGCACAACTTTGTTAAACGTAAGGAGGGAGATTCTCTTCCAGAGGAGAACGAGAGAGGAGGCACAAGGATAGGACTCACATGATGTCAGGGTACAAGGAGGGGCGAGATAATGGTATTAGGAAGAATGTGGAATATAAGAAGGATGAAGAATGGGACGCGAAGGAAAAGTCGTTAAAGGGAGTGATTAACTATATTTTTGGAGGTTTTGCGAGAGGTGGGTCACCTGTATCAGCAAGGAAAACATATGTGCGGGCGATTCAAAGTCTGAATGTTGTATCCACACACCCTATGAGACACATGCCTCCTATCACATTCTGGGACGAAGATTTCCAGGTCATAGACCCGCAACACGACGACCCCATGGTGATCTTAGTAGAGATTGAAGATTTTGTAGTAAGAAAAACTTTGGTGGATCAAGGGAGTTTATTAGACATTCTCTACTAGAGGACGTTCAAAAAATTGAAAATTTCAGAGGCGGAGATTCAGTAGTACTCAGAGTCGATGGTGGGCTTCTCGGGCGAGCGAGTAAATACAAGGGGTTACATAAACCTTTTCACCAAGTTCAGAGCAGGAAGAGTGACACGAACGATGAAAATCAAGTACCTTATTATTGATGCTCATACATCTTAAAACATATTACTAGGGAGACCTTCTCTAAACACGTTGGGAGTAGTCGTTTCCATTTATCATTTGGCAATGAATTCCCCCTCCACTTCAAGAGGCATTATTATTGTACATGTCAACTAGCCTATGGCGCGCAAATTTTATGTTAATAGTTTGAGAGAAAGGCCAATGTCGCCTTCAAGGTATGTAGTGCATAACGACGAAAGGGTGGTAGGGGCGGACGAGGCAGACATGGATCCTCGGTTAGATAATGAGACGAGAGTAGAACCAATAGAGAGCACGGAGAGGTACCACTTTGATAACGAGCACAAATACACCCATGTCGACAAAGCCTTCATAGCATTTTCAAAGATACGAGGAGTCTTGCAAAAGCACGCGGACTTATTTGCCTGGAGCACGATTGATATGCTAGGAATTGACCCTAAAGTGGTCAACCACAAGCTATCCATATTTTGGGAAGTAAGGTCGATGGCTCAGAAGAAAATGAAGATGGGGAGAGAAAAAAGGGAGGCAGCTAAGGCAAAGGTACAGAAACTAGTGTCGGTAGGATTCATCAAGGAAACCACTTATACTACTTGGTTAGCCAACATACTATTAGTCAAGAAGTCTAATGGCAAGTGGAGGATGTGTACAGACTACACAAATCTTAACAATGCTTGTCCTAATAACACGTATCCTTTGCCTAGCATTGACAAACCGGTAGACGGCGTGACAGGCCATAAGGTGCTATACTTTCTAGATGTTTATTCTAGATAAAACCAAATACCAATGCATTCATATGACAAGGAGATTTTAAGCCTATGTTTTTCAATTGTAGCCTATAATGCATAATAAGCTACAATTCCATCATATTACACGCCAACAATTATGGTTAGCAGTTAAATTACCAAATAGATTATGTTCCGGTAAACCCAATAAAGTTCCTCATCCCTTAGGATTCATGGTCAATCGCATTTTAAATACGCATTCCTCTATCCACCCTCTAAGGTGTCTTTTAAGGACAAAACTATGACAGAGCTTCATGCTCCAAAGCGGACAATACCTTGGAAACACGGTGGTTGTTCCTAACGATGTTGTCGAACAGACTTGAGTCGGGTCAGAACATTGGCACCTTCTGTAGGAACAACTCCCATTGTCCTCGACGGGGGCAGTTTAAATACACCTTCTATCCTGCGAGGCACTTTTTAATGACAAAACCGTGATAGAGCTCCATGCTCCAAAGCGAACAATACCTCGGGAACGTGGTCGTTGTTCCTGACGATGTTGTTGGACGGACTTCGGTTGGGTCGGAATAGATTAATTTCATCTATAGCTAAACTAAGTTGGAGATTTCTACATTCTTACTATAATTAAGGGAATTATTGATCAATGTTTTTCTATAGCATGAAATCAACTGGATGACGAAGCAGTTTATCACATCTTCTCTCATATGCATGCCATTTAATATTTTTAGTGTCTTTTGATTTGGCAAACAAACATTTAAGTCTAGGTATGATTGGAGGGGACAAAAAACCTTCACAGGAGCCATCATTTTCTTTCTCTTGACTACCTTCATTATTGTCTTTCTTTTTGTACAGTGAGTATATAGAAAAAAAATTGAGGGAGGTATGCATGTGTGTATGTAGGGATGTCAAATCGGATTTGGCCTGACGGGCCAGCTCGCAAACCTGACTTCAAAAGGGCGGGCTAGGTTAGGTGATTCAACCCGTGAACTCGTTGCAACCTGGTCCGACATAGCTGGCAACCTGACGGGTTGCAAGGTGGGTTTGGACAGGCCAACCCACAACCCGTTTCTACTGAGCATAATAGATTCCTTTCCATTACTCTTTCATTTCATTCACGGACAACGCTTCATATTTCTCACCCACTTTCAATGCTTCATATTTCTCACCCACTTTCAATGCTTCATCTTCCTCACCCACTATCAACGCTTCATCTTTCTCTTCCACTCTCAACGCTTCATCATTCTCACCCATCCACTATAGAGAGATTCACCCACAAATAACGCAGAGAGACGACAAATTTGTCCTACCACCACCACGACTCGTGAGCCACCACCACCACACTCAAAAGCACTGTGAATGACCACCACCATGCAAGCGACCACCACCACACAAGCCCCTACCACCGTGCGAGCCACCTTCACACAAGCCACCACCATTCAAACCACCTTCACACAAGCCAACTTCATGCAAGCCACAATGTTATCATGGTGCCGCACTCATAACCCTTGATTTTGTCCCAATTTTTGTATTTTTCATTGTTATTGTTCTGATTATGTTTAGGATTATATTGATTTTGCTTTGATTTCCCAAATCTTGTCTTTATTTGCTTTGATTTCTCATATCTTTTCTTGATTTGCTTTGATTTCCACAGATTTTGCCTTCATTTATCTTAATTTCCCCATATCATGCTTTGATTTCTCTATATCGCGCTTCGATTTTCCTGACTTTGCCTTTTCTCAGATTAGGGCTTCTGGTAGTGACGGGTCAACCCATTAACTTGCGAACCCGTCCAATTGCGAGTCGAGTTTGATTTTTCTACCCGTTTTTATTATACGGGTTGACCTGACTCGACCTATTTTTTTTGGATCACCAATGAGTCGGGTTGAAACGGGTCTAGTTGACCCGCTTTGTCATCCCTACATGTATGTAGGTGTGAGTGTGTGTAGTATGGGGTTGTGGGTTGGGTGAGTTTGTAATAGCCATTCCTATTACACTTTCTAAATTATTTAGTTGTACTATTAACTTTTGAAAACTTGTTTTAACTTTTTTATACCATGGAATGGACCTAAATTTTAACCAGAAATGAAAAAGCATGAAAAAAAAATAGTAGATGAGTGAATAGGATGTGAAGAATTGGATTTGATTCCTAATTACAATGTTCTTTTAATCTCCATTCTGCTATACTTTTCTGCACTAAACAAAGTCTACAACGAAAGGAGACCGTGTCACCTAAAGAAATCTGACACGTGTTTTTTTTATTCCACTTTGAAATGGTAAAAAATCACACAATAATTGATATAGGTTAAAATACTCCCTTGGTCCATGTTTTTGTTGAAAAATCTTAAATAGGTCCTAAGATTTTTTTTAATCTCAATTAGGTCCATATTTTTTAAAATGTGTAACAATTAGGCCCATTCCGTTAGTAAGGTCTTAACGGTGTTAAGGATGTGCCACGTGTCAGCTCCACATTTTTTAAAATTTTTTTATTTTTTTTGAATTTTTTAAAATTTTTTTTAAAATTTTTTTTATAATTTTTTTAAATTTTTTTTTTAACTTTTTAATATTTTTTAAAAATTATTCATGCCTCGTGTCACGTCAGTATTGTGCCATGTGTCAAGTTAGTAAGATGACACGTGTCAAATCATTGTCTGAATCTCAATTTGGTCCATATATTTGTTATTTTTATTACATTTCAGTCCATTTTTTTTTAATTTTTTAAATATACTTATTTTAAATTTTTACAAAATTGTTTTAAAATTTTAATTTAAATTTATAAAATTGTTATTTTTAAACCAACTCTAACATTATTTGTATATAAATTATTTAAAACAATTTTGTAACAAGTTAAAATAAATATTTTAAAATTTTAAAACAAAATATAAAATAAACTTAATATTATTAAAATGTTTAATAAAAATATCATTATAAAATTTATATAAAAGTTAAATTTGATCTTAATTTGGAGATGATGAAATTGAAAATTAAAAAAAAAATGGACTGAAATATAATTAAAATAACTAATATATGGACCAAATTGATTTGACTTGACACGTGTCACCTTACTGACTTAACACGTGACACAATATTGATGTGACACGTGCCATGAATAATTTTCAAAAAAAAATTCAAAATTTAAAAAATTCAAAAAAAATGAGGAGCTAACACGTGGCATATCATTAACACCGTTAACACCATACTAACGAAATGGGCCTAATTGTTACACAAAAATATAGACCTAATTGAGATTAAAAAAAATCTTAGGACCTATTTGAGATTTTTCAACAAAAACATGGACCAAGGGAGTATTTTAACCTTAGATGTAATAATGATATAAAGTATATATCATTGATAAATTTTATTTTACTTGGTTAAGTTTATAAAATTAAATTAAATTTAAATTATGTTAAGTATTTAAAATTTATTCTATTTAAAATATATTGAATTCTTTTCAATTTTTTACTCGATGTCTTAAATATAAAAAAGATATGCTAAAAATTTTAAATCAACGAGAAATATAATCAATTTAAAATCTATGAAACAAGAAAAAATATTATTTTACTAAATTAATTTTATAAAATTAAGTTAAACTTGAATTTTATAATCTTAATAAAAATGAATATTTTTTCTTTTTAAAGTAGTTATATAGCAATTTATAATTATTATTAGATGGTGTTTTTCTTTCAGTAAAGTGATTTACTTTTAAAGTAGTGAAAAGGATAACAACTTTAGAAAGACGAAACTTTAATTTCAATTTCTTTAAAAGATATGAAACGTCATTCTTTTTTTCTCTTTATACTTTGGATTTCTTTCCGCGCCTTTGACTATTCATTCCTTTAAATGGTTTTGGCTTCCAACTCGAAACTTAGACCAGGAAAGATTGCTTTTAGGAATTAATGAATTGCGCTCCTTTAATAGTTGGGGTCCACTTATATTTATAGAGTATTACTACTTGTTCGTATGTTGTCTTGACTGCTATGTATACATGATCTTTTTATATAATTAGCTTATCTTCCTTTTAGTCTAAGATTATATATTGACGGTTGGGGCCGTTGTTGGCTATACCGATCACCGCCTACATATAGTATAATTATAATCTATTATTAAAATAATTTAATTTTTCCGTTATTACTTTAAAATAAGATATTAAGACTTCTTAAAAAATTATAAACTTATTTTATAAAAAAAAAATTGTATTATTAATTTGAAGTATTTATTAAAAATTGACTATTAATCTATGTCAGAAGAGATAGTGTACCATTTTTATAAAGTCTCTGCCACTAATTATATATATTTTTTATTAAAAAAGTTAAAGTTGAGATCATTAGTTTAGATATCTAAAGTTGAAATCAACAACACGGTGATACTAATCAAACATTTGGACGTTGTCGAATGGCTATTGTCCAATAAAATATTGAATAACTATGTTAATTAGGGAATATTAATTCTTATATATAATTTCAAATGTCTTAGTTAATGATAGAAGAAAATATTAAATTTTAAAGCTATTAAATATATTTTCTTTCATTCACCATTTTTCTTAAATTCTGAAAATATTGAAAGAAAGACATTGCTTACTTCACTAACAAAATGACTATTTGGGTCAATACGCTGCATTAGGTAGTCGCATAACTAAGGTTATGCCTTTTTTAATTTTAGGTTTTGTTAATGTTTAATACAATGCCTACTGTTATTGACTCTATATGATTATATTCTAATCCTTCTCTTGACTCTCATTTTTCCAATGTTCGCAAAAGTTAACCCATGATTATATATATTTGCTTACTAAAAAAACTTTCCACCAATTTTGACCATAAAATTATAATGTTGCAGAGTTTTAATATAAACAGTGTTATAGATAGGGATCTCAAAAAAATTCATATCCGCAGGTATTCGCGGACAAAATCCGCAACGAATAGGAAATGAATATTGAAAATGGATACTCGCGGGTAAAGGATACGGGTATTTTTTATACTCGCATGTTAACAAGGCGGGTACGGATATTATAGTATTTGTACACGTAGATACCCGTACCCGATATACTCTAATTTAAATTAAAAAAATTAAAAAAATGATTAAAATATTAACACATTGATTTTAAATGGGTTATTTTTTGTCAATTGGTTTTAAAAAATCTTCACTTATTTGTAAACTGTCATTCAATACTATTTAAATTATGCATTGTATTTTGATTTGAACAATTTGTTGTTAAATATTTAATTTTTCTTTCTGTAAATACCCACGGGTATCCGTGAATATCCGTAGATATTAAAACAATATGCGGGTACCCGCATAACGTATACCTACACAGATATAGATACGGGTACAACGGATAGGGTACAAGAGAGTTACTACTCGTATCATATCCGTCCCGTTGACATTCCTAATTATAGATATCATATCTTTTAATTTAACTATATACATAGACTATCTGTCAGTTTTATAAATCAATTTTCTAGAGTTAGTTTAACTCAAAATGTAAATTATAAAATAATATAAAAATATATTTATTTATTTGAAGAAAATACATATTTAATATTAACAGAAGGTTAACTCTAAATAACATTTCACACTAATTAATCAATAGTATCAAATTTATATCATATATGCAGGAAATTCTAAAACTATAAATATTATTTTATTAGTATTGACTTTTGAATATTCACTTTAAATAATGTCGGTTAAATTAATGTTAATTCGTTAATTATTTTTAAATTAATTCTTCGTTAAATTAATTTACTACTGACAAGTTAATGTTATTGTGCTTTAATTTTAAAATTGATTTAGTTTAGTATTTATTTTTAACATTAATTTAACTTGTATTATTAGTTACACTAAGTTTAAAAAAAATCATGTGAAATGACTTGATTAAAAGATTTTACTTTTTATACACAATATTGTTTTGGTTGAAAATTGTTTGAATGTTTAAAATTTATTGTTATTTTGGTTTTGGGTTAATAGATTTTTGTTTTATAATATTTTGAATTGAATAGTTTAGTTTATAATTTGAATTAATAATGTTAAAGTATATATTTCTTACATTATGGGAAACAAAGTCATGGCGTTGCAGGAAGAATTTTCTTGAGTTGAATATACATAAAAGTTTAACCCAAGCATACAATTATCAAACAAGGGTTTTTCTTCCTGCACCCCCAATTTTTCTTCCTAAACCCCCAATTTCTCTTTCTACACCCCAATTTTTTTGTAATTTCACTGCTACCCTTTTGGTTTGTAGTTACTTACACCTCCGATTTCTCTTCCTACAACCCATACTTTTTTTATAATTCCACTGCTACCCATTTGGTTTATAGTTACTGGCTTTTAGAAACCGGAGTTACCGACTTTCAAAAACCGGTGTTACCGGCTTTCAAAAATCGGTGTTACCGACTTTCAGAACCCAGTGTTACCGACTTTCAGAAACCAGAGTTACTGGCTTTCAGAAATCGATGTTATCGACTTTCAGAATCTGGTGTTGTCGATTTTAAAGATATGGGGAGTGGCGGAACTTGAATAAAAATATTAGGGGTGCCAAATTATTTTCTTTACTTACTTAAGCCATTTTCATATAGTGATTCATGTATGCACTTTTCAATTTCTAATATTTCTAAATCATTGAATTCATCCAACATAGGTATTCTAATTTATATTCCAATTCAAGTTTATCCAACTAATTCATTATGTGCAGTGGAATTTGTAATGCAACCCAAGATATATCCATAAATTTTACTATTTGCAGCATAAAACACAAAAACCTTTAAATTTCATAATTTAAGGTTGTACTAATTTGGGTAAAAATATAATTAAGGTTCATGCCAATTTGATAAAAAAAAATTCTAAAATCATAATTTGGGTTCATACTAATTTGGGTAAAACATAATTTGAAAGAAACATCATAAGAGAATCATAAATTTAAGATACATAAATCACAATAGAATACTAATGATTTATGAGAGATATTATGACAATGTATTATTCAATCTCTCTATTCTTCAATCTCGGTTCTCGATTTATCTCCCTACTTTTCTTTTTTACTTTAATACTTTCTTGATGACTTGTTGAGAAATAATTTTATTATGACCAGAGATAGAACCCTAATCGCTTTTATCAATCAACATCCATCAAATTGATTTTTATTTTTAAACAATAAAGATATACAACTAAAAAATATATAAATAAAATTATTAGAAATTTTCTTAAACTTAATATAAATAATATAATTATATAAATATAATTTAAAAATATATAAAAAATTTTAAAAATGGGGGAGCCATGGCTCCCCTATGTCATAATGAAGGACAATTGGTGGATGCGAGTGTACCGGTTTGCGAAATTTTTTTTGGACTATTTTAATTTTTTTGTTCATGGTTAGGGACCCTGAGCCCTTGTTGACAAGCCACAAGTTGTTGAAGAAGTGAAATATGAGTACCAAGAAGGACTTGAATATCCTCGAGATGCGTTTCGCTATCCCATACTCATATCTAATATTTATCTTTTTAGATTATAGTATTTCGTTATGGTTGTAGTATGTCATGAAGATTATTTTATTAAACTATAAGATCCAACGTTACTGGCTTTCAGAAGCCGGTGTTACCGACTTTCAGAAACCGGGGTACCGAATTTCATTATTGGGAGTGTTGACTACGGAGATATTTAGTTTGTAACTTTTTTTTATTTTTTTAAGGATATAATGGTCTTTACAGTCAAACTTGGAGGTGTAGGAAGAAATATTGGGAATGCAGGAAGAAAAACCCATCAAACAAACAAAAACTACAATGGGCTAAGCCCATAGGACTAAGCCATACGCAAGCTGATTAACTTTTAGACCCTATTCTTTCTTCCTACACCCCCCACAAATATTAAAATCCTTACTTTGTCCTTGTTATGGGAAGGCGTGACCGAAAAGCTTGGCAGAAGTTGTAGTTGGTTGGGAAACAAACAAGAAGACCATTAGAAGACATTCTGTGCCCACTTCTAAATTACACAATTGAAAAGTCATTATATTTTTTTGCAAAAAATGACTATGAATGTATAATTTGGAATAGAATTCTAGAATTACTTCAGCAATATATAATCCGAGAGTTTTTTTTTTTAAATGATTTTGAAATTGTGCAATTTATAGTAGACTTTCAAATTGTATTATCTGAAAGTAATTTTCACGGTGAAAGTAATTTTTGGATCGTACAGTTTAAAAATTTATTTTAAATTACATAATTTACAACAAAATGTCTTTTTAAAAAATATGACTTTTGGATTATGTAATACAAAATAAACTTTCATATTTGAAAATCACTTATGAATTGCACAATCTTAAATATACTCTTTCAAAAAAAGAAAGTATTTCCATATTGTATAATTTGGAAGTTATTCTCATATTTTACAATCTAACAAATTTTCAAATCAAGTAATTCAAAGTATGTGCATAACTGAGAGAAGTGAAAACACAAGTATAAATCTCGTACCTTGACACAATTGGTGATGCAACAATGCAATGATGGTGACAAAGATGACAGTGGCAACGAGTACCGAACAAGAGAGAACAACAAAAATATGGAGATTGGATGGAAGAAATACAATGCAATATGCATGATCAATTTTGTTTTTTACACGCTTTCATGAGCAAACCGTGGAGGTGCAAAGAGAAATCTCCATAACTAAGAAGCAATGATGGTGGACAACTGGACCCAAAACCTTTAAGAAAAATAGTTTATTTTTATCTAAGAAATGTTAAGAACCCCTAAATGTTTTACCATTTTGATAAAAGTTATGTGTTGATTTCCTTGAAATTGATTCAATGTGATCTTCTTTTGGTATTGCCAATGTGTAAGTTACAGTTTAGGAAATAATGTTAAAAGAAGCCAAATTTACTGGGGATTGGTGCCTGGGTAAAAAAGTTTTGGACTTTTTCATGAAAAAAAAATACTGAACCAAGAATAAAAACCTAAAATATAAAGTGGACTCAAGATGGCCCAATTTTATGTTGAAGAAGGGTAATTTCTTTCTGAACCCTCATTAATTTTTGTAAATCTAAAACATAATTTTTTTTATATTTTAAATTTTATATTTTAAAATGTAAAATAAAAAATATTGCATAATTAAATATATTACATATCATATCGAAATACAATTTTTGGATTCGAACTATTCATTTCAAAATACAAAATATCATGTTTTGGATTGTATGTCCTGGAATATAAAATAAAAAAAAGATTCTAAATTATATATTTTAGAATATAAAATTAATACTAAAACTTACCAAAATGAAAAAAGAAATATATGAAGTTGCATGAAGAAGCTCCATAAAAAAACAAGGGTCTTTTTTCCTGCACCTCCAAAATTTCTTCTATACCTCCAAACATTTTTTTTAAATCCCAAAAATATCTTTTGTCCATTTAAATAAAGTCACGGACATCACACTCCCAAAATATATAACCGGAAGTCGACTTCCGGAAGTCAAAATATATTATCAGAAGTCGATTTTCGGAAGTCAAAATATATTACCGTTTCCGGAAGTAAAAATATATTACCAGAAGTCAACTTTCGAAAGTCAAAATATATTTTATTTTATTTTATTTTTTCGTTTATATTTTTTTAATTTAAAGTGTTGTTTTTAAATTTTATTTTTAGTTTATTTTTTTAATACATTATATAAAAAATTATATATATATATATATATATATATATATATATAAATTTTTATTTTTTATATATATTAAAAATACTTAAGAAATAAATTAAATTAAAAATAATTAAAATTTATATTAAAAAAATATTAATCCTATTTTAACTATTTTTAATTTTATTTAAAGTTTATGTTTTCTAAATTTTAAATGTTTTTTTAGTTTATTATTTTTTAGTTTATTTGTTTTTTATGTTTTCATATTTCTTAAGATATATTTAAAAAATAAAATAAAATATTAATATCTATATATATAATATTATTTTTATTTAATATACTGAAAAAATAAATAGAAATATAAAAATAAATAAAACTAAAATACTATTAAATTAAAAAAAATAACTAAAAATGAATCTTTTTTATTTAATTTTGACTTCCGGAAGTCAACATATATCTTGACTTCCGGTAATATATCTTGACTTTCGGAAGTCGACTTTCAATAATATATTTTAACTTTCAAAAATCGACTTTCAATAATATATTTTGACTTCTGAAAGTCGACTTTTGGTAATATATTTTGACTTCTGAAAGTCGACTTCTGATAATATATTTTGACTTCCGGAAGTTGAGTTCCGGTTATATATTTTGACTTCCGAAAGTTGAATTCCGATTATATATTTTGACTTCCGAAAGTCGATTTCCAGTAATATTTTTGACTTCTGGAAGTCGACTTCCAGTTATATATTTTGACTTCCAGAAGTCAATTTCCGGTTATATATTTTGACTTTTAAAAGTCGAGTTCCGATTGTATATTTTGACTTCCAAAAGTCGACTTCCGATTATATATTTTAACTTCCAGAAGTATTTTTCATCGGAAGTCAACATTCGAAAGAAATTTTGGGAGTGTGATGTGCTTGACTTCACTTAAATTGTCAAAGGGTATTTTTTATTTAAACTTTGTTTGAAGGTGTAGAAGAAATTTTGGAGGTGCAGGACGAAAGACCCAAGACAAGAAAACAGAAAACAAATAAAAATGGACCTGAATCAGCCCAATATTGCTTAATTGAGCACAAAAATGAAAACTGATAAAATTGGATGATAACAGTTTTTCTTTAATAAAAGTTAACAAATACTGAACATGTTTTTTAGTAATTATCATTGAATTATTATTTTTCTCTTACTTCATTAACCTGACAGCTTATAAAATTAAATTCAATGAAATAACTATGCGATGTGCCAATAATAGCGGAACCTTCACTATTGTTGATATTCTTTTGGTTTCATGGAGAAATAAATAAATAATGTGTACTCAATAAAGAAAAATAATTTCACTTTATTATTACAAGAGAATATTGATAAAGTTACTTTTTTTTTTTCTGACAAAGGACCATTGCTATGAACTAATCTAGTGATTTCTAGAGTGATATAATTTGCATTAGTTGGAGAGGGTCTAGCAGTTAATAATCATGAAATCTATTAAGAGTAACTTTTGAGACATTAAAAATTTATATGGCAATTTAAGAACAATATGAAATGTCCCCTCCCTTCGAATGTTGTTGTGATACAATAATTTTAATTATTCGGATGGTATCCATTTTGATAGGAATGTGTTAAGTTGGTACTTGTGAGAAAAAAAATGTCAATTGCGTCTCTACTGTTGAAAAAATGTCTCAATTAGGTTTCTTTCAGAAAAACATAATTAACACCATTAACGGCACGCACGTGTCACTCTCTAATTTTTTTTTTATTGTTATCACGTGTCAAGTCCCTGTTGTACCATATGGTAATGTTAGTGCCATGTGACAGGATAATACCACGTGTGACAAATGTCATTGTACTGATTTCAATTTAGTACCCATATATATATATATATATATATATATGATTGTTTCAATTTAGTTTCACTGTTGTGTCTTTAGTTAAATTTTATCTTATTTTTTTAATAATTGAAGTATATTTATTAATTCATTTTTTATTAGATTAAAATTAATTAAGTATAAATATTTTTATAAAATTAATTATTTATATTTATATTAAAATTTAGTATTCATGGAATACATGAATTAATAATATAGAGTAATATGCTAAAATGTTATTTTTAATAAAAAATATTAATACATCTCATAAATAATACATCTAATAACATAAAAGAAATATTATACTTTGCATATTTGGATTTGAATTTGGAATAACTTAAACTGTACTTTTATCTCATAAATAATACATCTAATAACTTTACATTATTTAAAAAACATTGAATAATAATTTAATTATACATATTTTTTTTTCAATTTTTTAAATTAGTTTTTAAAGATAAAATCGTGATAAATATCAAAATTATAAAGAGAATAATAACTCAATAATAATTAATCCTCAAAATATTACAATATTATGTTAACTTATTAAACTTTTTCATTCACAATTAATCATTCAAATTTGAATTGAAATTGGTAAATCACTTTTGTAGCCTCTAGTCAAGCGGATCCTATGTTGACGTGTACATATCAGCAACATCTCTATCATGTTAATAAAAGCAAACTAAAAGCAATATTTTGCAAAATTCGGAAATTAAAAAAATTATTTTTCAAAAATTTATGGTGGAAAAAATCCCTCAAAATATCTTATGCGTATCAAACTTGGAACTTTTAAAATTTAAATTAAGTAACCAGAGGCATTAATTTTGAAAAAAAAAAAAAAAAAAAAAAAATCTCTTGCAATCATATTTCACTTTTTTGTCTGGTTACAATTATGCTTATAACACAAGACATGACAAAAAGAAGTTAATTTGGTGGGTCCAAAACCCCCCAAACCCAGTCCTCGAAGGGTGAAAATATCATATTATTGAAGGACACCTACCCCAACAAACGCATATTTGTGGGACACTAAAACGAAAAGGGAATGGCAGTTACTTTATAACCGAATCTACTAACAAACTTTACCGTGAATCACAGAAACCCACAGCACAAAAAGCATGAACTTGTTTTTTCGAATTAACTGTTTAGAATTTTTTTTTTCTCAAATGGACGTGTTTGGACATTATTTTTCTAAGTGGCACTGTTAATTGTTTGGGGATTTAACTTTAAGTTTTACTTCGATTTGAAATGAGAAAGTGAAATAAGAAAAAAAATTATAAATTTATTATTTTAAGATTTTTTTTTATATTAAAGCAGTATGTGAAATGGATTTAGGTAATATTTAAGTAATTTCTTTTAAATGAGTCTTTCTTTCACAAATATTCATGAGTATTCGTCAACACACCATCATAATAACAAATATATAAGTAAAGATCATAACTAAAAATATTATGTTAATCTCTTTTTATATAAATTAGACTAATATTAAATTCATAAAAATCTTTCTAGATTTTTGAAAAACTTAATTATATATAGTGAGAAAAATACAACATAAACCATATAATATAAGGTCAAAATTTGAGTTTCTAAAAATGGAATTTTAATCTACAACAATACTCGAATCTTCCCCCTCTTCCAGTATGGTGCAACAAAAAATAAAACAAAAAAACGCATATCAGAGTTCAGAATTGGACTCTCCAAAAGTCAAATTCCAACCATGAAGAATAAAATGTGTTAGTTGATAAATTAAATAAAGGGCCAGAGGTATTTTTTTTTTTTTGAAAGAGTGCCATTTGTGCGAAAAAAAATCCAAAAGAAAAACACATGTTAAGAAAAGTGAAAAATTGGATTCAATCAAACGTAACATAATGAACATCGATCAACCAACACATGTTGCCTCAAATATGGTACCCTGAAGTTGATCTTGATCTTGTTGGTATTGAAAAAAGGGTACATTCATAAAGCAATGTCAAAAACTTTAAAGCCAAGTTTACATAATTATACCAACATCCATAAAACTTTTCTATATAATTTTTTTCAGTTTCTTGAGGAAATAAAAAATATTGATCGGTGTGAGCACGCCTTGAAGGTTCAATAGGTTATACATGTGGCATTAATTGTCTCCTAGATGATGATTAATCAAATTGTGTTTATTTATAGCATTCAAACGTCCTATGTGAAATCGTGTTAAAAAAATGGTTTGAAACAATTAGGGTGGTCCAATTGAAGTTTGATTCTATTGTTTGTGGTTCTAAATTTAATAACAAAATGCCAATGGGTACAGTTTCCTCATCTCGTGACTAAGGGATTTATTATTATTGATTATTGAAGTAAATGATTTGATAGAGTATGCCAAAGGCTTATAATGGAACCATTCGTTTTAAAATAAAATTATGAACTAGACATAGAGTACAACAACCTCACTCTTACCCTTTACACCAAGAAATTAATTATTATTATTATTATTATTATTATTATAACATTTAATCCATAGATTTGCTAACATATAATCCTATGTCTATTTATATAAATGATGTAAAAGGGTTAGATAATTTTATTTTTTAAATAATAATCAAAGATTCACTTTCAATTTTACATAAAAGAATGTGTCAGAAAATGACAATTCTTTAAACAAATCTAAATATATTCTAATATTAGTATGATATTTTAATCAAATTCAAGTCTATTTTCAACCTTGTTGGTTCTTTATGTAAAATGTTCCTTCTTTTTCACTTTGATTTGTATTGAAAATTGTGCATAACTATCTAAAGTTTTTGTCTCATTGAATAGCTTTCTTAGATAGTAGGCATAACCTGCATGTCTTTTTGACTTTTCTCCCATGTGACTAAAAAGTATTGAAAGAAAAATGAATGAGAAATTGACCTAACATTGTTTAGCCTTTAAGTAAGGAAAACAAATGTCCAAAACAATGCAACCTAGGCAACCAAATGAAAAAGAAAAAAAAAATACTAAACAAAATTCTGAAAATCAACTTAAAATTGCAAGATTTAGAAGTTTTCTTTTCCCACATTATATAATATCCATAAAAAGAAAAGCTCATTAAATATCATTGTTGAAAAATATTGGTGGAATTTTTGAATTTCTTAATTGATACTCCAAACCTACTTATCATTTTCTTCAAAAGAAAAAAAAAGTATGGAAAAAGAGAGAGTGAGAAACCCTAACAAAAAAAGCAGGGCATGGTGGTCCAGTGATGGTGTTTGAAGCCAAAAAGGAAACTGAAATTTGGATATGGTTCTCAAAAGGGTGCAATGTGTGATTTCCCTGTGAATTTGAAAAGGTGAATGAGAATCAAAGAATCTATAAAAGGGGTGGTAAAGGTATTTCAGAAAATACAAGGAAGGTTCTGAATTATGTGATGGGGGATTGAGAATAAGACACTTCCAAAAACATAATTGTGAAGGATGCACAGTGATCATCCACCGTGAATTTAATGTGTGACAGATGAACGGTTGATATGTTTTTTCAGTGTCTGATTGATGGCCTCAGTTCACGTGTATCTCTCTGTTAGCTTTCACCATTGCAGTGTGCTTTCTGGAACAACCATGGGGTCACACTAGCTAGATGTGACAAAAGTGGCTCCACTAGGGGATAAAATAAACCACATCCTTTTGCTATTAATTCTTTCTTTGAATTAATCCATTACAACGTTTAAATGACAAGAATGGTGACATGAAATGTTAAATTATTATAACTTAGTTCATTTATCGAAAAATCTCAATTATTTTTTTTTAATTTTAATTTAGTATTTTTAAAAATTTAATCTAATCATGTTCATTTCGTTACTACCTGGTTAAAGAAGTGTCATTTGTTATTTTGTATTTTTTTTTAACATTTTTTAAAAAGGTAAGAATTTAATCATGTGTCAAGCGAATTTTGTAACGTCCCATTTAATTAATACGCGTAATTAAAAGAAACGCCACACATAAATAGTATAACAACGCAGTCCTGGGGTTCTTAACACCATCCCTACGAAACTAGGCATACCACGATGCCAACAGAAACAGGATAACGGTTTGACTAAAAGTATATAAATCTAAAACCAACAATACATGGGCCATAGCCCTAAAGAAAAGCCCAAAAGAAACTAAAGTCCAATCCACACGGACTATGCAGCGGAATTACCACCTCCCAGTTGTCCACGGGTGTTCCTCGCATCTGCTCACACCAACAAGTTGATGATCATCGCAAAAGAGAGTACCACACAGCAGAACACACAACAACAAAAGTAGGGTAAGCTAGAGCACAAGAGATTTCATCCATCAAATCAGATATAATTGCACAATCCATTCACTCAAATCAACCAAGCATGTTATGACTGTTCAAGCAATACACTACGACACAACTCGACTCATCCGGATACGTATAATTTGGTCAGATTCAGCGGACGCTTGCACTTGTGGTGGATACCTCTGCTCACCCCCGAGCTGCTCACCCCTGAGCTATGTGTTACAAGTGTTTCAATGAATCAATTTCCCTCACCACAAGGTTAGCCCTTAATGAATTTCAGGCCTCCTGCTACTCTCACCACAGGAGTCAGTCCGCTCTAAGTGAGACTAACTGACCCCTTAGAGTGTCAGGATGCAATCCTTACCTTGAATCCTTACCTATATACAGATGGGGCACCACCATGGGCACCCACTAACAGGGGCCATGGAATTACGTCCCGACCACTGAAGCGCAACCCTAAAAGTCTCACCTAGAGACCCCAAGGAATTATGCATTGACACAAACCAAAATATGATCACACAGTCAAAAAGTATTCATCATGCAAGGATATAACCAGTATGTCAACCTTTAAAGCCAATCTTTTCACGTTCCAGATCCAACTCATTCCAACTCATCACAATCCATCCATGCACATGGGGCCCAACTCATCTCATTATCATGCCACTTTAATAATACCCATCTCATTTAGTTCACATGCCAATTTTTCATACCAAACCCATCATCTACAATTCATGATTCATGCCAAGCATACATAATATTCCATTATATACATGTTTCTCATCATAACATTCATACTCAAACCAATATCAATAATCCAGGAATAAACAAGCACCCAAACAACGTACTACCTCGCCCAGCCCCTCGCTCAGGCTGAAGGGTCTCGCTCAGGCGAGACGAGCTCGCTCAGGCGAGCCCCCTTCGCCTAGGCGAGGGCTCGAAAGAGCATCCAGAAACCAACGCGGGATCTCGCTTAGGCGAGACCCCTCTC
>Ga0214542_1006896_pt1 | contig 20263 bp, 8 predicted proteins | sample CNSS1metaG_FD_160096 | JGI IMG/M metagenome (GOLD analysis project Ga0214542, IMG submission 160096) | Root nodule microbial communities from cowpea collected in UCLA plant growth center, Los Angeles, California, USA - CNSS1 | ecosystem: Host-associated > Plants > Roots > Nodule | place: USA...
TTACCTCAACCATTTCCAATAAGCCCTAAATTACAAACAATTTTTTGCAGACTGTGATATAGTAATGCTCCTGCCATGGTTGCCAATCTTTTGAATGTAAATGAATCAAGTTGGTAGAATTGCAAACAGTTTCCAGCAAATGGTTAAAATTGAAATGCAGAGTTTGCAGGGGTAGGTGAATTCAATATTAATTTTTATCAGAAATCAATTCCCTCGTGACTTCCATTTAATTTCTTCTCTGTCGCTCACTCACGCACAACCACAACCCCACCCTACACTTAAAAACATCGACCAACTTCTTTCTCTCAAATAAATAACAGAATCACCATATGTTTTTATTAATACATTTTAAAACCACTCTTTATTTAATTTGACAGAATATATTTATAACTTTATTTAAATTTATACAAAGTTTTTAAACCCAGTTACATTGTAGATATTATTAATCCCTGAAAAAGACATTGAATATAATGGGATAAAACTATACTGCAATTAGTCATGTCTCTGGTTATTGCTCGTCGGTGGTTTGGTTTTGTTAATGCACCACCGAACACAATAAGTAAAACCCACCTACCTTCAAATATATTTCTTACAAGAATTTATGTAATTAAAACAACATTAAATTCTAATATGGTAGATTCAAAATTATTCTTATATTTAAGGTGCACCATAATTCCTAAGTGGGTTGTTGCTTCATAACTAGAATAATACACTACCCATTCTTAAGGGGTCCCACTGCAGTACTGTAATGTGATCTTGCACATAACGTTTCATTTCAGAGTGAAATATCTTACTTTGGTAAAATAAATAAATAAATATATTTTAAGACAAGTAAAGTATAAGTCTACATTTTTTTTATAATAATGTAATTTATTTTTCAATTACTTAAAAAATAGTTTTTTTTTGTTATGTGGTGAATTGGGTGTGCCCTATGTGATAAATGTACATGGAGGAGCTTACATTTTTTTGTTGTTGCAGAACGTATCTCATCAATGTGTTGATCAAATGCTTTATTCTTGAAGTCAAATTACTTGAATTCATAATAAACTTTAATTATCATAAATAATAGCATATTTGTAATGGTTTGCATGGTTGTCATTTTTTTAAAACAATATATACTATAAAGAAAAGAGATCATTATTCAATAAAAATCTCAACTTAACGTTTAGTTAAATTTATATTCCAACAAGTAATTACTTATAAATAATATTTAAACACTGAGGTAAGGTACTTTACTAGCTCAACTAAAAACATGTTGGTCCAAATAAGGCTGCTGCAGAGGACACCAGAGTATTTTTTATTTTATTTTATTTTATTTTTTGTTTACCAATGACATTTTTGGTTTGGTGAAAGATAACTCTTACTCGTATATTTGCACTATTTTGTTTATTTATATCTGTCTAAGTATACATTTTAGTGAAGTTGTTCAAATAATTTGGATTGAAAAAATAATTTGAATGATAAATTTATGTGCCTTAATTGAAGTTCTTCAATTAACTTACTTCATAACTTAAGTCATTTAAATTCTTTTTAATTAAAATTGTGATTCCTCATTAAAACCTTTTAGTTGGTGACTTCATTTACAAATATCAAAGCAACCCGATTTATTAGGTATTTATTTAAGTCAACACCATCACCCAAATATAGGTTTTGCTCCTATAAATTTTAAAACACACATAGACACTGAATAAAGTTATCCTATCGAGTACACCAAAACATAATGTCAAGAGATTCAACACAAGCTACTATAGATGCAAACACAATTAATGTCATAATATTAAATAAACATGGAATATGATTGTGATTATGGTGAAAGTAATATTAATTTAACATTTTTATTCATTTTGCTTCTCCATTTCATTAGAGTAAAATCTTATTATTTATACACCTTACACGTCATCCAACAAAGAACACACTCAAATCAAAGAAATTATAGAGTTTGTATAAAATCAATTTCATTGGAAACAATAATTCTCTTTTTTTTACTCTCATCATTTATTTTTTAACATAATTTAGTGTATGTTATTAATTAATGTATCACGATCTCTTTCTTTAAAAAGATTAGAAACTCATAATAAATTATGTAATGGAAGTTAAAAGTATATTTTTTATTGAAAACTCAGCAATATTAAAGTCTATCATTATTAATTACATCTTTTATTTTATCTTATAAAAAAACGTGTTTTTACAAAATAAAAGATAGGGTTAAATATGTTTTTGGTCCCTTAACTTTAAGTGATTTTTGGAATTAGTTTATTTCGAAACTTTGAACCAATTTAGTTCTCAATCTTTCAAAATGTATGAATTTAGTCATTTTAATCAAATTTTATTATGTTTATTTGATGTTTCGTTGTTTATTTGATTGTATTTTAGTTGTTTATATTGTTTGACACATTTTTGCTTTAATGTTAAGTCAAATACTATTCTGAAACACGTTTAAAATGTCAAATAAATTCAACAAAATTTGATTAAAATGACTAAATATATGTATTTCAAAATATAATAGACTAAATTAATTCAAAATTTCAAAATAGACTAATTTTAAAATTCGGTTAAACTTAAAACACATCAACATATTTATTCCTAAAAGATAAGATATAATGCATGGCCATGGTTGATCACATCAGAAAAGTAAAAGATGCACAAAAGTGACTAAAATGAACTTTCTTTTCATGAACAGATCTTACTTTGGTGAACATGAATGGTTAGGTGAAACACTATTTTGCAGATGAATCATGGCATGTCACTAGCCAGAAAACATCAAACAAACTTCAACTCACCACCAGCGTGCATTTGACCACGAGCTACCACCTACCTACATATATGCCCCAAAATATAGGTTTCAAACAAATTATTAGTACATAATAATAGAGTTTATAGCTGTATTTAAAATTGATTTTTTTTTCTAAAATACTCAAAATTAAAATTTATGAACTTTTGGAACAGATCCTTTTCCTGATTGGACGGATCTTTTATGTTAATTATTATCATTTGATGATACCAATTTTAGATTTAGTATATATATATATATATATATATATATATATATATATTTTTAAGAAAACATAACCATTTGGAGAAGTGATGTCTGAAAACATGTTTATTTGTGAGGAGCTTGAGTCTATCTAACATGCACAGCAAAGTTTGTCTGTCTCAGTCTCTCTGTATTCTACTTGATGCTACTTGTCTTCCTGAGTGTGAAAACTTGAGCCTCTTTTTTTGTTTGGTCCAAACACAAGATATGATTTTGTGTGCAATGTATGAAGAAAAAGAATAAAAAATTATGACTCAAGTAAACGCCTTCTTACACTTTATACAACATGCTTCTCTTCAAGAAACACAAAAGGTGTTTACTTTCCACACTCTGTCACGTTCTTCTATGGAACTCGGTACAATTTTCAACTTCAAGTTTCTCCAATATCATTTTTTAATCACTAGTCTTAATTAATATACTTTATATCCTCGATGTGCTTCTATCTGTTGAATGGGAAGGAAAATAAGATAATGAAATAAATTTTTATATATTTAATTTAATTTATGTACAGATTAAAAATAAAAAAATTGCAAATAGTAGATGGTTTTTAAAAATTAAGTAAAAAATTTAATTTTAAGTTTTTTTATATATTAGAAATAAAGTTTGGATAACGTTTATGTAAAATAAGAGAATATGAATTTGTTTAATCTAACGGTCAACATTTTTTTAGAGTAGTACTTGCTCTTATTTATTCACGTAACTATGATGTAAATTTGATTGAGTCAAGTTTTTCGCGTGGTCTTTGAATCTTTATGTTTAGGGGACCGTGTTCGTTACGAAATTTTAAGTAATAGTGTCCACACTAATGTGTAGTGTTTCGAGTAAATCAACTAATACTACCACTATAATTATCTAAACTTTTATATAGACACTTAAAATATAAAAATAAAATAAAATTAGCGTGTATTAATTACTTAAGGTCTTCTATAACATTTTTCTGAGAAAATATTTTATCATGTAAAAATAAATTAATTTTAGTTTATAAAAACTTTTTTTTTTCTTCGCAGATAAAATAAAAATGAAGTGTATTTGTTCCCCTATTTATAACACTTAAATGTGAGTGTGTTAAATGTTATTAATAGAATAAACCCATTTAGCGTGTGTTTGGCATGCGTTGAAAAATCAATTTTCATCGAATCGATTTTATCGACACAAAAACGAATATTATTTGTTTTTTTGTGAACGGAAAATTTTTAGTTTTAAATTAATTTTAAAATCAAATAAACATAAATTTTATGTTAAAAAATCAATTATACATCAAAAGAAATTTGGAGCACAAAGCATAACATCTTAGTCATTTAGCTTTCCATAAAAAGTGTTCATGTATGTTTGGATTAGAATTGTAAAACTAAAATTTGAATTAATAATTTTTGGGTATTACAAAGTATATTTTAACCTATCTGCTTTTAACTATATACTAAATTTATCTTATCATCTCTAATATATATATATATATATATATATATATATATATATATATATATATATATATATATATAATTATTCAGTTTAGAGACCAAAATGTATTAAAGTTATGAATTTCAATTTTGCATCAAAGTTTAAAGACTAAAAACATAGTTAATTGTGAAATGTGATACTAAATATTTAGATATTTATAGTGATCTAATAGTGGTTTGACAAATTTAATGATCAATAAATTTCGTCAAGATATAATTTTAAAATGGTTATGATACTATCTTAAAAAAATAAATTTTAAGTTTAATTCAATCCTACAAAATCAACTTACAAAATAAAATTTACTATCACTTATATACTATAAATGTATATTATTTATAATTATTGTGAGATCTTCAACCATGAGTTTGAATTTATTCTCATATTTCAAAATGTTTAATGATGTAAACAATATAAATCCAATGAAAATAATCTAAAAACTTTTAAAAAAATTGTATTGACACAAAATTTGTCCATAAAATTACACATTATTCTGTCATAAAATAATACAAACAACAATTTAATTATAATTGGTTTACATAAGCTAAATAATAAAAAAATCAATTTGTCCTAAAACTTCATTAGATACATAAACTAATCTTCGTTGAATTTCATTATTATGGTTCGAATTTGATTAAGTTAAATTCAAAATTAAAATTAAATTAATTGATATGGTTTTTATCCTCGTGATGATTGAAATGTAATATATATGATATACGATTACTATGATATAACTTTTATTATTTAAAATCTTTCTTTTATACTAAATTTTAACAAAACTTACTGTTATATTTAAGATTTAATTGGTTTTTTGTGCTTGTAAGTTTGTCAATTGTTTTAGTTTATATTGTCATTATAAATTTTGGCATTGACCGACATGATAACATTTTTTACGCGACACATCATGATCTTAATTATTAGACATTTTTTACAGAATTAGACAAAATATACTAAAACTAACATAATTTGAAACTTTTAAAAATGGCTCCAAATTACTTACCAAAGAAAAAGTTTAAAAATATTAAATAACATACGACAAACTTAATTAAAGCTTATAAAAAAAATAAGAAAGAGATGCTCATGCTGCCAAATGTTCATCTTCCTAAAAAAAAAAAAAAAAAAAAATATATATATATATATATATTACATCCGTTTGTCCAAAATGTAGTAAATGGGACTTTCCCAAATCACAAATTCACACTTTAGATAAACTTTCATCAGCCTTTTGTACGGCACTATTCTCCACTGAGTTCTAGTTTTCCTCAATCTATTTAGTTGTAACTTGTGGTCCACCCTCAATAAACTACATACAAAAAACCCTCTTTAATGATAACTTAAAATCTGCTTTTTATACAATTATAATAGAAAAAAAAAAGTTTTCATTTTTATTTTCTTCCATCTGATGAAAAATATTTGAGTGGTCCAACTAGCAGAAATCAACCAAACACTTGACTGATTCCAAGACGAACCTTCCTTACTATTTCATATCAGCAAAACAAGTTATACCAAAATTCAGTGTAAGGCCCTTCTGAAGGGCACACAGCACCCAGCTTCACTAAAAGTATCCGCAGCTATATGGTGCAGACTATAGATTATAGGGTATGACCCCAGGAAAAAAGATATGTGGGGCCAATAACAAAGGTTTTACAAATTCTGGGAAATGTGTGACTGATAAAACTATATAATAAGATAGAGAATGTGATGAATTATATATATATTAAGATAGAGAAAGTAGCAGAAGGAGGGTAAAGGTAATGGTGTGGATCCAACCCATTTGAGTTTGTTCCAAACCACATACATTATTGTCGTCTTACACTTCAACTCTACCTAGCTTTTCCTCATGAGTGTCACAATACTTTTCTCTTTCTAAACTGTGTGAAAAGGAGTACTTTGCAGGCACTTTGGGGAAAAATATTTTCCCACTGTGGATGTGGCTTTCTTCTCAACTTTTGGTACAAACCCTCTACTTCCTACTGTTGTGAATGATTAGTGAAAGAAGATTTGGGGAAGATCCCGGTGCATGTTTATTACTTTAATCTCAATAGTTTAGCATAAAACGAGATATACTTAGCTGTAGGAGAATAATGTAGATATCCCAAGCATGATCTTTAACAAATGTTTTTAATAAAGATAAATCATGATTAGTGGGAAAGCATGCATATTCTAAGAACCAGCACCACCACACACCAACTCTTAATTACCTTAATTTCTTTTTCAGTTCATGATTCTTTCACACACCAAGCACCAACCAACAAGTTTCAATTGCTTAGCCAGCTAACATCTATGTCATTTTTGTTTCTGACTCATGAAAAACCAAAGACTGTGTCATTTTTAACAATCATTGTGAAATCAAGAGAGTTATGATCTTGATGCTATTTTGATGTATGATCGTGAAGATCGAGAAAGATGGGCCAAGAGCATGAATTATTTCATCATTGAATGGCCTACCTGCTTCAAAATTATATATGGTCAACAGAATGTTAAATTGGACTGTATTATTGTGTAAATAGTTGAGCATCATCACAAAATTTGGCAAGGGAAAAATAAAGACTATTTGAATGGCTCAAGTGGTAGCAGTGGCACATGACATGAATAATTTTACTCTGTGACTCAGAATAATGGTTAGAGAGGGTTAGTGTCCCATAACTCAATGTTGCTTCACCCACTTGGCATTTGTAAAGTAGAGTCTATGCTGGTTGGTTGATCCCAGTTACCATAGACTACAAAATCAACTTTTGATGGAAAAAAAAATGAAAGATATTGGCCTAAACACATAGGTACAAATGAGAAAACGATGATAAATTTTGATCCATGAAAAAGCCAATGGACATTAGGGAGAGAGAGAGAGATGATTAATTTATCATAAGAGGGTTTGAACAAGATGGAGAAGTGATTGATAGATGGATACCCTACGCATGTGTTCTTTGTTACTTGCGTTTTGCAACCATCTATCTTTCTATCATGTCCATCATCTAGTCACATGAGCTGTGCAGAATAAGAGAAAGTGGAATTGGGTGGTAGGGGCATGTTGAATTGGCCGATGCAAAAGCACTTATCCTTGTTCTTAAAAGAAACGCGAGGCCAAATGAAGGAGTGTTGGAATTTGGAAACACAGAGAAATACAAGTGTTAAATGGTATTGATTCCCTTTAAGTCATTTCTGTTTGACAATTCCCCATAAATTGTACTAGGATTTTAGGACTCAACAATAGGGTCTTCTACACCATTCATACAATACACAAACCTGGGTGGCGCATATTGCCCTTAGTGTTTAGGACATTTTTAGATGTCAAAGTGTAAGACATTACCATGTGAACTATTTCTTTTTCGTTAAACTTTATCCCTTTCAATCCTAAGAAAATATATGGTAATAATAATTTAATAAATCAGTATATGAAACTGTGTACTGTGAAGAAAATAGAAGGGGTGATATGATTATAAGCATGGAAGCTCTGTTCATGTTATGTGGTACAGATACTGCATACCATATATTGGCGTGCATATGCAATCAAATAGGGTTACTTTTTTTTTTTTTTTTCCTTCCAACCCTGAAATTGAGGGAAAAGGTGAGAAACATAGTAATTGGTAGAAGAAACACAAAGAGAGAAACCGATTGAACAAAAAGTTGAGGGTGGCAATAATTAGGGTGGTGAAAAGCCTTATCCTTCATGATTTTGAAGGACTATTGTTCTATCAACATGCTTGTTTCTGCTCCCTAACGTAAAATACTGGCCAAGTTCTTCACACTTCATGCAACCCATCATCACTTCACCTACACCACCTCTACTAAAATAATTCAAGTTTAAAGTTGAAATTTGAAACATCGATTGCAAGGTGAATAGTAAAAGGCTTTTTTGGTTCATGGAATGGTGCATATGGTTTAGTCAAAGTCCTTGACTAGAAGCAAGGGTTCACCATAAGGGTCCTCCTATAGACATAATTCTTGAGTAGTAATTAAGGATAGTAATAATTATAAAATCGTTTAACTTTCTTTCTGACATAGTTATTTTCCGTCAACTTACAGAGTTCATTATTAAATATATCATTACCTTACATTACATATTTTGCTTCTGTTTTTCTTAAAAGAGTTGTGAATTTCGCAAAAGCGAATATAAAAGTCAATGATTTTACTCAGCAAACATTCTTACCTTACCTCGGAAGCAATGTCTGAAGTTGCTAACCGTTGCAGGGGAGCATCCTAATGATATATGATGTTGCTATGTGGAGAGAGAAGAAACACGTATCATAAGTATAAGTATATTATGTGTTTTCCAAAAAAAAAAAAAAAAAAAAAAAAGAACAAGTTTTTAGATGAATATAAAAACCATGACTTTGCGACCAACTTTTTGGTTGATTTTAAATATTTTGTATATCTAATAAGATGGACTGCATCAATGTTTTTGCAAAATAAAACCATGACATTGATTCTCCCTACACACCTAACCCCAATGACCACATTCTGCACTATGGACTTCATGTTATTCGCCAAAGATTCTTCCGCAGAAATATTTGACAAAATATATAAAAAGTTATTACATGGGATACATAACAATTTATATAATATAATATTTGTTTCGATCATTATAACATATCATAGATGATGTGTACGGAGAGATAATAAAAAATACATTATTTGATAAACTACCTTAGGAATTGTTATGCCTGTAACATTTCTTATGAAATGTGTCGTATTTAAATTAAACAAGATTATTTACTTGTAGAGACTCCGATTTAGGAGAGACTATATACGCAAAATGAAAAAGGGGTGTTTGTTGTCGCTTAGTCTAAAACAAATTATAAATTATTTTCGAATTAGTCACAGTAATCAAATTAGATCTATCAAATGTTGGACATTTATAAAATGATGTATATTATTTGAGAATATGTATCTTATTAAGAAAGTGAGACAAATATATATTGAAGAAAAAAAAAATAATATTTCATTCTTTAAGAAAAAAAAAGTACAGTTCATATAATATCACTTTAGATCCATATAAGTAGAGTCAACTACTGTAAATATGTTTTTCAAATGATGCAGTAAAAAGTAAATAAAATGTACTTGATTTTGTCCTAGATTTGTTGAATCTTTATATCACTATTCTTTTAGGATATATTGAGTGAAAAAGAATTTCGATGAAATATATTTTATTCTATCACCTTTAACGTATTTCTTTTCTTGATCGATAAATGTATTGTTTTCATATATAAGATTTTTTTTATGAAAATAAAACACAATTAAATGTATTCTTGATTTCATTTTTATAACTTAAAAATTTTTACATCCCCACGTGATTAAAGTGATGCGATTGCTGTGATTTTTTTTTTACAAATACTATATATATATATATATTTATGGGATGCTTGGTTATATTATATATGACAAGACACATATTGGTGTTCGTATTTTCCGTTATTCCATTGGGATAGGATTACTTTATAATCAAGTAATTCTTTATGTTTTCTAAAGTTGAAATATCTTCCTTCATAAACCCATTTACTATTTATCAAAAAAAAAATGCCGGAAATGTGGTTTCATTTCATAAAAAATTTTGAAAAGGAACGATCATAATTAATTCTCTCAAAAATTGAATTAGCATGATTGATTTATTTTAAAAATAATGAAGAGAACGGTCCCTACTAGTGTCGTTTTCATGTTATCGGTGTCATACTGAAACAACCCTGGACCTCTTGCAAATTGTCACGATCATTATTATGATGAAAATGGCAATAACTACATCTACCATTTTAGTCACTATCACAATCCAATGCCACCACTACTCCCTCTCCGAGCTACCTTACCCACCACTCACGAAACTACTTCCAACATTACCACCACCTCCATCAACTCAATTTTAGTTAGTTGCCACACTCATATCATTATCACCACCTCTTGGGGATAGTCCAAATATGAGTCAAAGTTCTACGTTGGATAGAAAAGACAAAGTTAAACACTATATAAGAATAAAGATCCATAACAACATTGCCTTAAGGTTTTGGTGTAAAATTGGTGTCAAATATTTTATATGTGTAAGACTAATGTCATATGACCATATAAATATAACCATAACCATATATGCCTTAAGATTTTGGTGTAAAACTGATGTCAAATGTCTTATATGTGTAAGGCTAATGTCATATAACCATATAGAACCATAATCTTTGTTGGTAAAATTTATTGATAGGTAAAATTTTTTTCGTAATTATCAACATCCAAAATTTGTTGATAATTATTCATCGGTAAATATTCATTGGCAATTTCTCTTAGATTTTGACCATTAATAGATATTCATCTTTTTTCTCTATCTTTTTCTTCTTTTCCCTGTTCTTCTTTTACTTCTTTATTCCCCTCGTTGTCATTCTTGATGCATCAACCATCATTGTCGGTGACTCTAACTCCTCATACTCATCTTCCTCTTCATTCATCATCATTATTGTTGTCATCTTTGCCCCCTCCAATGCCACCATCTCCTTTCTCCCCCTACTCCGTCTTCTTTTTTCGATTCTTCTTCTCTAGTTAATTTATAAAAAATATTTCATCATGTTTGACAAAAAAATTATGTTCATTTTATGAAAAATTAAAAAAAAATACAATTATTGACAATTTTTATCAATAAATTTTAAAAAAATTGAATTATCGATGAAATTACTAATTGATTTTCAAAAAAATGAATTATAGATGAATTCATTGACAAATTCTCAAAAGATTGAAGTATCAATTAATTAAAAAACAAATAAATTATCAACGAATTTAAAACAAACTAATTACCAATGAATTTATTGACGAAATTTCTAAAAGTTAAATTATCAACAAATTTGAAAAAAAAATCAATTACCTTCAAATTTATCGACCACTTTTTTCATAGCATGATCAAAGTCCAAACCGAGAACTTTGGCATCTATTTTATTGTTAAATTCATTACCAACAAATATTTTCGTTGATAATAAAAATTTTAATTTGCAATTGATTTTACTAATAAATCCATTACCTCAACAAATATTTTTGTTGATAATTAAAATTTGAAAATCCATTGATAAATTATTTTATTGATGAATTTTCTTATCTAACAACAATTTAACATTTTCTTATAGTGAATATTGATTTCATTCTTATCCCAACTTTAATGATAGGTCATTAAAGAGACTGAGGGTGTTATGGCCTCCTAAAATTTTTAATTTTTTTTCAAATATGAATTGAAATTTATTTTTTTGAAATTTTTTAAATTACATGTAGCATATGGAAAATTGATTAAATTATGATAATTCGTTTTAGAAACTAATTTAGAAATCAATTATAATTTATTATGGAAAGATCATTAAACAATATCGTGGAATAAAATAAAAGATGAATTTCTGTTGACAATATCTTCTACAAGAAAATGCCTCATTAACAATCAATTTTAGTAACCAAAAGTTGTTAGTCACTATAGTGACAAATTTAGATATCAATTTATAAAATAAAAAATTATTGGTTACTAAAATAGTCAAGGTTATGAGTAAAAAATTATAATTGATTTCTAAATTAGTTTCTAAAATTTAGCTACTAAAGTTTTAACTACCAAAGGAGATTGATCACAAACATTAGCTACCAATGTTTTTGCTACCAAAAGAATTATTTCTAAATTACTCTCTAATTAATTAGTACCAATTTACCAACCAATTATAATTTTGTATTCATAATAATGATTATTTTAGTAACTAATAATTTTTTGTTTTGTAAATTGGTATTTAAATTGGTCATTATAGTGACTAAATGTTTTGTCACTAAATTGTTAATGAGACATTTTTTGTAGTGATCATTATTTAGATTTTTTTGTAATGAGACATTTTATGTAGTGATCATTATTTACATTGAAAAAGGAAAGAGCTAAAAATTTTAATTATGATTTAATTATTGATGAGTTCATGAATATGAAGGAAGAAAGATTATCATCTATATGTGTGATTTATTTTATAGGTACAATTATACTAAATTATACTAAATTATGGATTTATTTTAATTATGTTATTGATAGTAAGTAATAGTACAAAAAAAATGTCTCATTTACAACCCATTTTAATAATAAAATGTTGTCAGTTACTATACTAACCAATTTAAAATATAATAAATTATTGATTACTAAAATAGTTACTAATAAAATATTATAATTGATCACTATAAAATATATTATTATATTGTAAATATATAAATTTTAAATGTATTATTTTGATCTCTAAACATGTTGATCAAAATATATTTGTTCTGGCCACTCATGCATGCAAAATATAAATGAATATAAACATGTTGATATTGAAATATATTTTTCAACATTCTAAGATATCGTGCATACATTTAAAGTATATCCATGCGTGTGTGTGCACTTGCATAGGAATAAGTTAGAGTAAACAGAAGCCATGGAAACAGACAGAACAAAATATATTAACGTGTATTTAATATTAATGATATAAGAGTTGAACAGAGAAGATTTAATATCTTTTTTAATCTAAAATTTTACAATGTATATTACTCAACTTTTTTTATTTTATTGAAAATAAATTTCAGTTCACAATTATATTTCAATTTTATCCAATGCTATCATGTGGTGCTTGGATAGTTGGTGTTGCTAAGGACAGAAGCTGAGGTACACTGTTTTCCTGATATTAAACACTTCAAACAGAGTTGTTTGGAAATACAGTTTGTTCGTTAGCTACTTCCATTATCAATCATGTTTTCACATCTAGAATCACAATTTTGTCGTCTTTTCTAATTTTAGGAAGTATTTTTAAGAAAGAGAGAATCGATAATATATTTAATATCATAAATTAAATATATAAAAAATACTTACTATGATTTTAAATCAAATTACAATAGAAATAGAATATTTAAGTAAAAAATCATTGTGTTCACAATAAAATATAAAATATTGGGGTGTACGAAGTAAAACGGTCGCCCAAGTTGACGTCAAAACAGGCCCATATAAAAGCCCAAAATGTCTTTATCTCCTAGTAGGCCGTAGGTTACGAAAGATGTCCTGCAATTACATGTTCCCATATTTTTCATTTTTCATATACTAAAGAAACATATAACAAAAGAAACCAGAGTTTTCAATTTCAGAAAAATGTTATAATCAAACGAAAATATGTATGAAAATGGAATAAAAAGATTTATATATTAGGTTAACAAATTAAGGTTGGGATACAAAATTACATTAATTTATTAATTTGTTGAGATACAAAATAGGATGTCATAAGGAAGAATTTTTTTTATATTATTTTAAGAAATTTTGTAATTAATTATGTGATTTATTTAAAAACTTATGTAACACCAATTTTGATTTTGTTTTAATAAGAATTTAAAAAAAAATGTTTTTAACAAAATAAAAATACAGGAATTGTTTGAAGTATAAAAAATATTTAATAAATCAATTCGTAATTTGTTTCATTTATTTTACAATTTTGGTAATAATATATGGCATGTAATAAAGAGTAATTTTTAATTATTTATTATGTTATATGATTTTTTTTTTAAGTATGTGGTATAAATTTTATAACTTACTATATAATTGATAATATTTGTAATTGTATTATAATATTTTACAAGTTATTATTTTCATAATATTTAAGTATGTTGTTCATTAATTATGAGTAGTGAAAATTTTCAAAAGATTATTTTGCATATGGAAATGACTATTAAACAGGAGGAGAGTAAAGAGAGAATTTGCAGAAAAAATATTAGTTAATTTTTTTAGAAAAACATAAGTACGCTTATAATTTAATTAATCTCAACATTTTAAATAAAATGAAAGACTACCATGAAGAGCAACTCATATTTCATTTCATCTACTCTTGGGGTAAGCATATCCCTAGCCTTTATTTATAATATATAATTGAAACGTAAGTTATAAAGTTCACAATTAAGAAACCTATTTTTTGACAAATAAAGTATATTGATTGATACATACACGGCTTTAGTTGTTTAAATAATCCCCTTATTAATAATTCTCATTTAATTTAATTGCTAGATAAATAAAAGTCAACCATAAGATTCTACAGTGTGTATGTACAAAGGCTTTTCATAAATCCAAACTAAGTTGCAAAAGCTACATATATTAGTTGCTGATAATAAAAATGATTTTGACATAATTATATGTGTAGTTATTACAGTAATTTTTTTTAATAGATTAGGCTGAGGGCTTTTTTCTTACATGGATAGAATTTTTTTTTTCAATCGGAATTGTGAGAGGAGTTATGTAATTTGAGTTAGATTAGTTAATTTATCGGTGTAATTATGCTTTGGTTCCGTAACAAAATTTCAATTTGGTCTCTCTATTTATTTTTTATCTCAATTTGGTTTGTGTTTTGAGAAATTTGATCTCAATTTAGTCATTTATGTTAGTGATATAGTAACCGCATTAAATGGGGTGCCACATGTCAGTTTTTGAATTTTTTGATTTTTTTTAATTTTTTTTTGAAAAATAAAAAAAAAATTGTCACGTGTCAAACTATCATTGTGTCATGTGGTAGTGATAAAATGATGTGGTAGTGATATTGCCACGTGTTAGTATTATGCTAAGTGTCATTTCCTCGTTCTCAATTTTGGTTTCTTTATTCTAATTTTTGTCTCAATTTAGTTCATATTTTTGTAAAAATAGTGCAATTTTGTCCCTTCCAAATTGAAACACAAATTAATTTTTATATAAATGTTATACAGATATTTTTATTAGATTTGATATTTTATTCAAAAATAATATTTTTAACATAACTAAGTTTATTTAAATTTATGTTTCACATTCAACTTTATTTAAAATTGTTTTCAAATTCCAAATTTATATGTTTTTGATTGTTACATAAACTACTTAAAATTATTTTTAATATTTTTATAACTTTTATTTTTACACCAATTCAAACATTTGTGTACAAATTATTGAACTTTACACATTTCAAAAATATATAATTATTTGAAATATAAATTCAAATAAAAAATATATATTAAAGTACGACATAATAAAATATCAATATAATTTATGAATTTTTTTCTATTAACATTATTTTGTTTTAACAACTTTAAAATAATTTTAAATAAAGTTTAATGTAAAATATTAATTAAATAAACTTAATTTTGTTAAAAATATTTATTTGAAATATCAATTTTGATAGAAATATTTGTGTACATTTATATAGAAATTAAATTTGATTTTAATTTGGAGAGAAACAAAATTGTTCAATTTTTGTAAAAATTAGGACTAATTTGAGACAAAAATTAAAATGACACCTGACATATAAGTGAAACGTGTCATTGTCACTGCCACATCACTCTATTTGATACGATGATAGCTTGACACGTGACAATTTTTTTATTTTTTGAAAAAAATTAAAAAATTAAAAAATAAATAAAAAAATAAAAAAATTCAGGATTGACACGTGGCACCCGGTGTTACTGTACCACTAACGGAATGGACCAAATTGAGACAAAAAAAATAGACGGACCAAATTGAGATTTTTCTTCGAAAATGAATACAAAAGACATAATTAAACCTTATTTTATATTTTACTAATTAATATATAATCCGTTAAAATTAGAATGTACACTAATTAATAAACTTGAAATATTTTCTTAAGCAATCGCGTGAGACAGGGTCCAAAAACATAGTTTGGGCAATGATTAAGATTTCCACTTCATAATCCATGTTGTTGTATCATGTGCTTAAAGCTAACATATGCAAATATCAGTTTCTAACCCTTGCGTCTCAGCAAAACATTTCTTTCGCCACCGAACTTCACTCTTCCGAAGTTGGTAATTGAAGTCCCACGCATTTTCTCTCTTATATTCAGGAAACTTGTGCATCCGTAACTATTACGTCTTCTTAAAACAGAAAACACAGGAACCACATCTTCTACCACCTTTCTTCTAACTAACTTGCTTTTCGTGAAACCAAGCAACACAGATTAAGTTAAAAAGCTGATATACATCAAGTTTTCGGTTACTGTTTCTTGCAAGTCATGGCAACACTGTTTCCTCTCTCTGGCTTCACAAACATTTGCTCATTATATCTCAGAGCCTAACTACATACATGAATGCAACTTTAACAAACCTATGCAAAAACAAAAGAGTTGATTAAAACACAACACACAGAAGGTAGGTTAGGAAGCTGAAAAAATCTATTGCCAACAATGGATGTTAATGTTAATGTTATTATTAAAGAAGACCTGCTGCATGATGGTGAAGAAAAGCTACCACTTCTGCACAACATGAAGGTTCCAGATGCAGATAGAAGCCTCATTCAGAGAGCCATAAGTCAAACATTTCAAAGCACAGCGCATTTGGCAAATCTGTTACCAACTGGCACTGTTCTTTCTTTCCAACTTCTGTCTCCAATAGTCACAAATCAAGGCAACTGTGACTCCGTTTGCAAGATCATGACTGCTACAGTTGTGGCTCTCTGTGCTGTCTCTTGTTTCTTGCAATGCTTTACCGATAGCTTCAGAGATGATAAGGGGAATGTTTGTTATGGAGTTGCCACCTTGAAGGGGTTGTGGGTCATTGATGGATCCACCACTCTTCCACCTCAACTGGGTGCAAAGTTTAGATTGAAGTTCATCGATTTCGTGCATGCAGTGATGTCGATTTTGGTGTTTGCAGCAGTTGCGTTATTTGATCAAAATGTGGTGAATTGCTTCTTTCCATCACCTTCAACTCAGGCTCGGGAAATCCTAACAGTGTTGCCTGTGATCATAGGGATTTTTTGCAGCATGCTCTTTGTCGCGTTTCCCACACAGAGACATGGAATTGGCTTCCCACTATCATCAAACTAAAAGTTTTCAACACTGTGATTGGATAATCAATGTGATTTTCTTGTCTGCAACACTATAGAGGAATTTTAGTGAATTTCATTGCTGTGATATCATATAAATAAAGTTGAATATTTATTTCGTTCTATCATATTTATTTTACTTTTCACCAAAGGATTAAAATGTCAGTCTATGAAATTTGATGAGAGGATCGGATGCAATTCTCAATATGCTTATAAATATACTCAAGTCTTTGTTTTTTCCTCCTTAATTGAATGCTTCTTGTGCATTGTTCCTGCTATATATATAATTATTATTTTGTTTTTGCATCAAACACTAGTTTATTTTATTGGGTTGAATCTATATTTAACACTTCAAACACCTGAAGTTCAAAGCGAGCCATTACAGAAGCTTCTAACAAGAAGTATATAGATAATGACAAGTATTTTAAATTGTAGATAGTTATATTATTTTTAATTTATTCAAATACTTTTTATAATTTATTTGTAATATAGCATGAATCACGATTTTTTTTATATTTTTTATTTAGTTCTCTGTTTACAAATAAAATCTTTTTATTTTTCACTCCAATTTTTTTTTTAATTTTTTGGTAATAAATTTTCTTATATGCTTGTAATTTAATGTTAACATATTATTTTTTATGTTATCGTACTTACATTTTTAGACTATTGGTAATATGAGGGCCGGTTTGGGTTCAAGAAAATAGTCTTAAATTTTTTTAATATTAATTATTTTAAGTCCCAAGAAAAAAAAAGCCTAAAATAATCATATTTTAAACCTTTTAAACTCTTGACTTCTTGGATAACATAAATTAGTTCCTTTATAGAAAAAATAAATCATTAAATAGGTTTAATATTCTAAATTTTATACAATCACCACATAAGTTAGTTGATAAATCTTTTAACTTTATTTTGTCCGTATGTTTTCTTTGAATGTTTAGATATATTAAAATTTAAATGCGTATAAAAGATGGAAACAAATGAGTTCAAAACTTAACACGTTAACTATTTGATATGAAAACAAAAAAAAAGTGAGTGTCTTTTATGTTATAAAAAGAGTGCTTCAAATAAATATTAGTATTACATAAATCTCATAGAAAGATAAGGGTGAGTGCGAGATGTTATTCTTTTCAACATCGACTCTATTGGATGCATGATTATTGTGTACTTTCTCTGCAAGTCACAGGACACTTCATCTGGAATGGCTTAACGATTGGTTTCCCCTTTTTCGGTGGCTTTCCACATATCATGGTGATGAGCATCTTGGATTTGTTGCAAATTTTTCTTAGTGAGTTGTGGTTATTTTACCCATCATAAACTCATTCAACACTTTTCTTCATTTCTCTTCTTTCTTTCTTTTCTTAAAATCCTGAGTTATTTACTCTTTCAGAGTTTATCTTGCTAGTTTTTTGTTTCTCGAAAATAGTCAAGAAGTTCATGTTGTATCCTAGTAGACTTGCACATTACAACAATTTTAAGGACTTATATCTGATAGTATAAACACCAACAACAACTTTATACTAGAGAAGAAGAACAATGTTTCCAGAACTCAACCTACTTTTGCGAAATCTTTTTTGGATGTTTGAAAAAACGAAGTTGGACATGTATGAAGTTGGTTCCGCACTTATAACCACCAAACTTGACTTCAATAGTCTTGCAAAAGAGATTAAAGACTACATTCATTCGAATAAGGTATGTCATCACACATTGCTTAGTGCATTATTTAATGATTTGTTTGATGTGTATTGCTCTTATAAAGAAGCCAATGATATTTGAGACTCGTTGATTCTCAAATACACGACCAAAGATTAAGGCAAAGGTTCGTCAACAAAAATTGATGATAAAAGATAAGGACATTAAGATCTAGATCAACGAGTACCACAAGTTATTACTCGAGGATATTAAAGCAGTAATCTTGCTTGATGAGTTCATTTTAGAACTTCTAATAAAAAAATCTTATGGAATCCTGGATGAACTACAAACAACAGTTGAAGCACAAACATAGACATATGTCATTGTCAAACCTTATCACGTACATCATCATCAAAGACACAAGCCTAAAGGAGTGTGATGCTGCAAAGGTTAAGACATTATTAGCCAAAACAAATATGGTAGAAGACAAACCAATTCCAAAAATGCATGAGAAAAATCCCATCGTAATCACAAGAAGAAATATTTTAAAAATTATCATCCTAGTGGATCTAACCCCACTTTCAAGAAAATTGAAATTTCTTTGTGTGTGAAAAACCAAGCCACCATGCACCTTAGAGCAGACAAAAGGTTAGAAACTATAATCCTCCTAAGGAAAATATAGTCAAGGGAGAAGATACAATTATTGTGATCGTTTCACATATATACTTAATGACCAATGTGAGCAAATGAGTGATAGACTCTGGTACTACCTGTTAGAAATATTTTAATATAATTTAAAAAATAAATAATGAAAATAAAAAACTTACTGTTACTCATGTGTTTATAAACCTTTAATCTATGGGTTAATGTGTTTTATGGCTAACGGTTATATTCTTATTACACTTTACTCCTTTGTCTCCTTTTGCTACCTATAAATACCACCTAGGTGCATGGGGAAGAAAACAACAAAAACAATAAACAATAGAGTTCTAAAAAGTGTTCTTCTTTTCTTCTCTATATTATCTTTAAGACAATGGTGTTCATAAGGTTCGGAGATCCTTCGCTGCACTCGATCGATCTGACGGGTTGTTGTATCTTGGGAGAGAAACACATATGATAAGAAACACATGATTGTGTACTGTGTATTTGTTTAGCCCTGTGCAGTAGGGGCGTTTTCTCTCTAAGGATAGCGTTACGCGTGCCTCAACCCAGGCTATTTCTACTCCTTACCTTTTATCTTTTATTTATTATTGTTATTATAATTGTTGATCTCTGATTAATATTCATTGTTTTATATATTGTCTTAGTATTATTATTGATTTAATAATTATTATTATATTATTTCATATTTATATTAT
>Ga0214542_1006897_pt1 | contig 20255 bp, 14 predicted proteins | sample CNSS1metaG_FD_160096 | JGI IMG/M metagenome (GOLD analysis project Ga0214542, IMG submission 160096) | Root nodule microbial communities from cowpea collected in UCLA plant growth center, Los Angeles, California, USA - CNSS1 | ecosystem: Host-associated > Plants > Roots > Nodule | place: USA...
TGTTATTTTTTGTGATCTCTATTTATTTATTTATTTTTTAAATTTTTTTTCTATTTATTTATTTATTAATTTTTTTTTTTGTGTTTTGCAAAGGAGGATGTTATCTCCTTTTATGTTTATTATTTTCTTTATATATCTTATACATGTGTGTTTGTATTTCAACCATGTTATCTTATTCTATTAGGGTCAGAATATAATGCTTATATTGGTTTTAGTTTTATATTATTTACATGCATGTATATTTTAGTGATTTGTTTGTAGGTAACAATTGAAATGAATAACAATTAGGTTGTAGCATGGCTCACAAGAGTTTAATATATACATATTTATATGTATAGACATTGGCGTGTTTTAAAAATATTATAGAGAAGAAAAATTAGTCATAAATAGTAAACAACACAAAACACTCTTTGAGTATAGCAGCATGACTAGAACCACCTTTAACTGATTTTTTTTTGTTAAAATTCTAAATAGAATAAAAAACTCATTAAATTTAAAATTATAAAACAACAATAGAGTCAAATATGAAGGTAGTGATGACAATGTTGACGATGTTGATGCCAGAGTTAGAGATGGTGACATGATAGCCATGAATGTTGTGATGGTCGACAATACTAAAGCAAGTGTCGTTGACATAAATGCCAGTGTTATGATGGTTAATGGCAACGATAGTGATAAAAGTGTCATTATTGATGAGAATGTCATCAAAAGTTGTTTGGTTCAATTTTGATTTGGGAATGAGAATCCTAGGACAAAAGGTTCATCCTTACAAATTATTTTATTTCATGGGTTGGATTTTTTAGCAAACTAAAGGACTTTTTTTTAACTCAAAACCTAGCCTAATAGAATGGATTGACGCGATGCAAAATCAATTGATTTCATGAGCATTGCATGATCCTACTGTTAGTTCATCGAATCTTCATTACTCGCAGGATCATACCTATGAGTGTGTGAGAATATCTACGATTTTACAACATTGGTTGATATATTAATTTTTTTATTTTTAATTAAATATTTTCAAATAAGTTCACAATAGGCTAAATGTCATCGCATAAAGATTACATTAAAAATATAAAAGAAAAAAAAATGAAAGAAAAACATGAGAGATCACACCAAACTTTTGATAAAATTACATATCACACATAGGCAAAAAAGAAAAACAAACTTGTTGAAAGAAAAATGATGTTTTTCTTCACGAAAATCATTCCATACTTTGACTTCCACATACTAGGAAAGAAGTAAATTCCTCATCGTATTAAAATACTTATCATTATCCAATCCTCTTACATTTTAAAACAAGACATTTAATATCTATAGGTTTTGGCTTTAGAGGTTGTAGTATTAACTTTATTTGGCCTACCCATACCAGGTTTCATTATAGTTTGAATTGACTCATAATCCTCCTCAGTGTTAAAGTCTTCACTTTCACCGATCATATTAGCTCATTTAGAAGTTAGTTTAAATTCTCCGCAATAAGAGCTTTCTTAGACATCCAAGGATTAGGGTTTGTCGTTGAACTACTATGAGTCTATTTTAATTGTTATAAACCATGCAAACTATTGAGAGTGACATCCTTTGGAGAAGGCATGCTAACCAAGGAATCATATTTCACTGACACGCCACCATTAAAATTCTTAACAAGAGAATATCCATTCACAAAACAAACATTATCATGATTAACCACCATTGGTCATGTGACTAATCAACAATCTTTACAACAATAGGTTGCATTGTAAAAGACTAAATCACAAACTCCACCATAGGTTCCACAACAGGTTCCACCATAGGCTCGACCATAGTCCTACCACTTGAGCAAAAAAGCCCTTAGTCGCATCATGTGCACCAGCCACAATAGGACGATAATGTTGTTGTACTTTTGTGCTAGCTTTTGTTTCCCCACAACAAATAACATTAGCATCTTGTTGTAATCTTTTACAACTAGATATATCATGACCAATCATTTTACAATTTTGAACAAAATAAAGATGATTTCTCACACTCCACATCAACAATAAACACAAATCTTTCTCTATCCACAAGCAAATTAGATAACAAATCAATATCGACTAAGACACATGCAAGGAAACCTCAAGTCTTATTCTTAGTATAATCATATAAAGAAAAAAGATGTACAAATTCCACGTGCTATTGAGAATTTTGCTTTCATAATACTTTAAAGGAAGGTCAGGAATGTGAACCCACCATTGAGTTTTCATGAGTTTCATGAAAGTCAGGACAAAATCTTTTATGCAAGAAAAAACACAAAGAATGTTAGGAGATAAATTTAAAGTTCCAACAACCAAAATTCTTCGTGTGTCTTCTAAAGAAGAAGAAAAAATCATATAACCTTTTGCCAAGTGAAATTGTCTTCCATTAACTCAAATTGTTTTAAAGCAACGTAAAGTTTTTTGCAAAAGGTCTAAATATATACGCATTTTATCTTGTTTTGTTAACAAAATATAATCGTGCAAATGATTTTTGCACTCCTCCAAACTAGCAAGACAAATTTCTTAAAAAATATTCACAAAGACCATATTCCCCTTTATACAATGACAAGATAATTTGGACAAAAGAATATCACACGCATTATTAAAAACTCGGGTAAATGTTCGTTTTTTTTTGTCCACATATTTGAAAAAGATTTAGAGAAAAATAAGTTTCCATGATATTAATCCCGTAAGCAATCTTGAGAAATATGAAACTCTGAAGAAGAAGTCATACATATGCATCATCAAGCAACAAACATCCCTCTATCCAACCACTCAAATCGAAGGTGTCAAATTTGCACTTGAGTTTCAATAATATAAGCGATTTCTAGCCACCTTTCAATCACATATACAAACTTAACCGAATCCAACACACAATCACGAATGAGTACTTCACGTGATACATAATTAGCCTTCATAATTTTGGAAACCAACCGAAAACTTACACCTCACTAGTTAGGGTTAGTATTAATAACACCCCTTAACTTTTTCATGAGTTCTTAATTATATGCTTAAACCTATAAAGTTTTATATACAAGGAAATATATAAAAAATAATTCGATTAAAGATTTTTATAGGTAAGGGAACCTTTATGTGAGTGTAGAAGGTAACTAATATATCTTAAGGGTATTTGAAACAAAATTGCATACACCAAACATGATTATCACCTTTATTAATTGTTATAAATTAAAACATAATGCAGTAACTATATATATATATATGCTATGAATAATGAACATTGATTAAAGAGCTAAACTTTTATATTATTAAATTATTAAGAAGTTTACAAAAGACGAGATTTAATTGAAAGTAGGTGATATTCTAATATGAGATTTAATTGAAATTAGAATTGATATCACGTGTAATTTTAAAAATTAATAAATATAATTCTCTTAATCTATCTACTACTAAATTATTCGATTTACATTCCAGTTAAAATGTTTGTAGTATCATTTACCACGTAAAAAAATGTTTATTATCGTTTACCATGTATTCATTATTTTTAAAATTTAAATTAAAATATATCAAAATTTAGAATTTTTCAATTTCCATTAAAGTTTAAGAATATATATATATATATATATATATATATATATTTTTAAAGTATAAGAATGTTATATTGATCGGTAAATATTTGCATAGGGAAATAGTAAATGAATTGCTTACGTTTTACGTATATAAAAAGATATACTGGAAGACTCGACTAGACTTTCTCATCATACGAACCCTATTGGACTAACCCTTCTATCCTCTCGAGCTGCTGCCACCCTTTTTTCTCAGTGCCAAACAACACTGACAGATACTTTGATGAAACCAGATTTATCGTTTGGGTCAATATTCAAGCTTTGGTGATTACCAATTTTCTCTGGTCACTGTTTTTCATCATTGGATTTATGAATCTTCCCATGCTTAGAATTTTGTGACCTAGATTGTCGTTTTATTGAGGCTATCAAATTCGGAGATACTGTAAGAGTTATAAATCTATTTCTTTTATTGTTTGTGTCATTTTTTTTTTCTTTAAAGCAGAATAACATTTCGCATAATCTGCTTGGTTAGGAAATTCTTGAGATGACATCAATGTCTTCTACAGATTGGTTAAGGGATTAAATGCACGATTCTGTCTTTCTATTTGATTCCATTTTTGAGATCTTATGTAAGTTATATATCCCATACGGGGAGATTGCTGTATGACCTAGATGAACATTCTTGATGACAAATTACATGTTTTGTCCAGTATCCGAAAAGTGTAATTGCTGTGAGTAATAAATACTCTCTCCTTAGTGACTTGCCCAAATTTGTAACAAAGTTACGAAAATTTAGATAGGTAAAAGAGTTTTTTTTTTTTTTAATAAATGCTATACTTAGCGATTGTAGTAATAGATGTCGGACCAAGATACTGGAGAACCCCCCACCCCGTTATAGCTTTGAAGGTGAATTTGTGATGTTAAATTTGTCTTATTGGTGAATTGCTTCATACTTTGTAATTCTGTGCATATGTGTTGCCCTCTGGATAGGAAGCTAAATCTGTTTTGATGACTAAACATGATGCGACAATGAAAAGTAGTTAAAATTCTTGTACTTCATCGATTCATTTTTTCTTATGAAATGTTCTGGATGCAAGAAATGGCTGCCATGAAGCATATGGCTCTTCCTAGTGTTGTTGACATGAACTGACAACTTCTATTCCAACTTGTAAAATGTTCTATTATCTTAGGCTTACAAGTCATGCCCCTGGATATTAATTACTTGATCTATGTATGTGTCTTACGTGTTTTGTTGCATCTTGATAATGACACAATGCTTGTTTTTTCAGTCTTCTTATCGATTCTCAAGAATGAGGATTCCCAAGGAAGAATCATCGAGCAGTGCTGCACAGGCAAGTGGTCAACTCTTAATTATAACTTGGATCCATGAGACTCTCCTACCCCTTAGTATCCTCCTCATTCGCTGGAGTGTGAATATCTTCTATTTATTAACTTGAACAGGCAATAAGCATGATATCAGCAGTGAAGGAATTGCAAGGGGTCACTGCTCTGGATCTCAATAAATTATTGAGAGACTCTGAAAATTTCACTATTCAGTACCTTACTGAACAAGGATCAACGCTGAAGGTTGTCTTATACTCAGCTTCATAATGCTATTTGATATTTTGTTTTATCATATTTTTATTTTTTGTAACATGTACAGATTGATATGGAAAAACTTGCGGGATCTCTTCCGTTGCACCTCTGTACCCTGTTGATGTCACCTGTTAGAAATGAAGCCATGTTTAGATACTTGTTACGTGGCATTCGACTCTTGCATTCCTTGTGTGATTTAGCCTCCCGAAATTCTAAATTCGAGCAGGTTAATATTAATAATTCCTGTTTACCATTTATCTTATTTGCTTGTCATGTAATTTTTTGTGTTTTCCTCGTGTGGCAAAGACACATTATTTGAATGTTGAAGAATTATATTTATTAAAATTCCTCTTTAGTTTGAACAGCATTGGTCGGACACTAAATAATGCCGTTCTGTTAAAAATTAAGGGATTAGGTAGGTAGGAGTTTTTTTCCTGCATGGAATATTTACTTTTATTACATTAATTTCTTTGCAGTTCTCATCATACTAATATGGGGGTCATTGTTTGGCAAAGAAATATAAGTATTGTTGAGTTTTCATGACCTTGCACACTTTGTTCAATGTGTGTGTATTGCTTTTTGAAAATTATAATGATGCTGTGGTTCTGATTTTTGTATCACAATATGATTTCAGATTTTGCTTGACGATGTGAAAACTATGGAACAGCTGACTGACTTGGTTTTCTACATGCTAATTGTTCTTGGTGGATACAGAAAGGTTTTAAATTGTTTGGTTCATTACAGTATGATCTTTCCTGTCTTGTTTCTATATTGAGATTAACTCATGTTGCAGGAATGCCATGCTTTCAGTGATATGCCCCTTTTGCATTCAACCCTTGTAGCATGCAATTTACATCTATTAACAGGGTTCATATCAACACAATGGCAAGATATTGTTCATGTATTGCTTGCGCACCCCAAGGTACAAGTTCATTTCCACCCTATGTCTTGGACACTCGATTCAGAAACATTTTTCTGTTAGTGTCCATTTGTTGAATTTTTTAAAAACAAGATATTGTCACCTTTATTTTAAACCTCTTTTCTTAAATTTCACTTTTCTATCTGAAATTTCTGTTCAATAAAATTAAAAAATAAAAACGAACACAATACAAATTGGGTAGCATTTCTTTCAGTCCAATTGTTGTGTGCATTTAGAATTTCTTTCCAGTCAGCTAATAATATCTTTTTTTCTCTTAACCTGTTTCAAACCAATTCTCCCCAAAAGCTTAAGGTCTGAGGTGAAAGCATATGAATGGTTTTATTACATCTAATAAATACATCCATTAACTATGTTATTTTGTTCATTTTCTGAGAATACATTGTGGTTCTGTGGCTAATCATGAATTATATGACAGATTGACATATTTATGGATGCAGCTTTTGGATCAGTTCGCATGGTTGTTAGTTTTCTTGAGAATACACTTGGAGCATATCAAGAAGATGTTTCTGTGGAATCAAATCTTACTGCAGAACAAATAGTTTATTATCTCTGCCAGCAGTGTGAAGCTTCTCTGCAGTTTCTTCAGTCACTTTGCCAACAGAAATTGTTTAAGGAGCGACTGCTCAAGAATAAGGTTTCCAATCTTACAATCTTCATAAATATGGAAAGGGAAATCTGTGTCTCTGAATGTATATGTGTGTATATATATATATATATATATATATATATATATATATATATATATGTAATTATGTATGTCTGAATGTATATTTATATTTGACAAAATTCATCTAAAGTTTGATTGGAGACAAGGAGCCTGGTTGCATCCCCTGTCTAGGTCGTTATATAATTTATTAAAATTGGGTGGCTACGCAAACAAATCTAGCCAAATTCCTTCAATTAAGGTTATTTAAATATGCCTTTCTTCTATAAAGGAAAATGTCACCAGTTTTACTCCTTCAAAACGACCCTCTCCCCCTTAATTGAGAAACAACAAAAAGTGTAGCAGTGTGTCAATTTTGGACATTTTTACTCATTGTTGTGCTTGGCTAGCACATGTTGTCAAGTCTATAATGCTATTTTCATGGTGCTTGGCACTTTGTTTTGTTTTCTTAGTGGTTGTTGGTTTTTCCGTTCTAAGAAGGATTTTTTTTTTGTATCACTTTTTTTCCTTTTTTTTTTCCATTTCCCAGGAAAAATTATTGTTAGATCTTCTCTTTCCGAGCAGCTTTACCTTTCTCTAGGCATCACAACCAATTTTTTTTGAAGGTGATATAAATGTTCAGCCATGAGTTTTTCTTGCTTGATGGTATAACACCTGACACTGCTGTTGATAATAATAGGTAGGTTTCTAAAACGGAATAGTGACCTACCTCTATGTAGTTTTTTGTATGGGCTTATTTGCGTTTAGATCTAATGGAATATTCTTCATACTTTTTTTTTTCTCTCGTCAAATATCACACTGTTTTACGCATTTAATTTTCTTCCCCTTTTTTTTTTTTTTTTTTTTAATTAAACTGGATAGAGATTGAAGATCCTATGGAGAAGAAGCTTTCTTAGAATACTCTATTGTTCTCCTTATATCTTGAATACTTTTAGGTTTCGGAAGTCTTTCATAAAATGCTTTGAATTCAAAATTCTATAATTTTTGTTAATCTGCGTTAGAGTTGGCTAATCTACCAACTCTTAGTTAATGTGTTGTGGCATTAACGATAGATATTGATAGAGGGAGAAGTAAGAGTTTTAGGTGTTGAAAATTCCACTTGACAAACTAGATACTTTCAACAGTCAGTAGCAAAGATGGTTAAGGTCAGTGCATTGATTTGGTTCATTGATGAGCTGTTGTGCTCTATATGTACATATGCATGAACTCATGTGTTTTTGCTTTATGTACAGGAATTATGTGAAAAGGGAAGCATTCTTTTTCTGGCTCGATCCATCTTGAAGTTACACATTCAGCCATCTTTTCCATCTAGGGTCATGGCTGCTATTTCTAGGCTAAAGGCTAAAATACTATCTATTGTGAGTCCAATGACAAAATTTGCTATCATTCATTGGATTTAACTTTAATGCTGAGAAAAGCCTCAATTTGATTTTATGAAGTTATGTGTGTCATCACATTAGTCATCCAAAGTTATTTGACTACAAATTGGTCTATCAAAGATTCTTTTTTGTTCCCATTTTAGTCCTCACAAGATTTTGGTGCGGAAGTAGTTTCTAAAAGATAATTTATCACCAAATTAGTCGTCAGATTCTTTTTGTCACCACTTTAGTCCTGAAGGACAAAAATGATGACATTGTAGATTTTTAAGACTACTAATTTAGTGATGGTTAAATATTTGAGGGATAAATAGATTGATAAAATATTTTGAGGACTAATATGGTTATTATTTAAATATTTGAGGAATTAATTTGGTGACATAAAAAGTTGAAGTACTAACTAGGTGACACATCTAACTTTAGAGGACCAAATAGAGGATTTTTTTAATGTACATTATAATTTATGCATATTGTTAACAACACCACACTGCTTTCTTTACTCAGCTGCTGAGTTTGTGTGAAGCAGAAAGCATTTCTTATCTTGATGAAGTAGCCAGCTCAGCACGAAGTTTGGATTTGGCTAAATCTGTTGCATTAGAGGTTAGGTTTCTGCTGTTAGCTTGTATTGCAAACTATTCAAGACAAGGGTGCAGTTTTAGTGAGATTTTTCTGATAACCAGTGAAAATTGTTGCCAACTTTTTCTGCTACATCCTGTCATTTCATTATAAACTGGATTTAGATTTGAGTACTAAACATATATGGATTATTGAATAATGTACAAATCTTTTATGGTCTGCAGTATGCATCAATGCCACAAAGCATGACAATGTCTTTATTACTTGCTATCGATGATGTAGGTTTTTGACTTGTTGAAGAAAGCTTTTGGAAGAGATACAGGGCATCTCACTGCTGACAGAAGTCACCCAATGGGGTTTGTACAGCTTAATGCAATGCGACTTGCTGACATCTTCTCTGATGATTCAAACTTTCGATCTTACATGATACTTTGTTTTGTAAGTCTGTCCATTTTATATTAGAGTTAACTTGTTTTAGTATCATTGACTACATACACATCCAATGTGCTGTAAACATAGTGTTAGGTGGCATAAACATCGTTCTATTTTGTCTGTAAAACTATAAATTTAATTCGAGACAAGATATTATCCACCACTTGTGTTATCATTCATTTGTAACCGCTGCTTTATGATGTTTTACTTGATTTAGTGGATATATTACAATCAGCCATAGGAAATTTGATTGTTTCTTTTGCATGTGATTCCAGACTAAAGTTCTGACAGCAATAATTTCACTTTCCCATGGAGATTTTTTATCCTGCTGGTGTTCATCTAATCTGTCAGAGATGGAGGAAGATGCTAGTCTTGAATATGATATATTTGCTGCAGTTGGATGGATTTTAGATAATACTACACTAGATGTAAGAAATGCTACAAATTTGGAATTCAACCTAGTCCCTAACAGCATGCCTAAGGCTTCTTATGCACATCATAGGACATCATTGTTTGTCAAGTTCTTTGCAAACCTTCATTGTTTTGTTCCCAACATATGCGAAGGTTAGTTCTTAGCCAGTATTCCCAAAATTTCTGAGCCAAATTTGATTGTTTTACCGGTATATGTATTTCCACATTCCATTTATCCTTTTCTTTTTCTCGTAATTTTAATCCCCAGAGCAGGAGAGGAACCTTTTTGTTCTCAAGGTCATGGAGTGCTTGCAAATGGATCTATCTAACTTGCTGCCTGGATTTTCTTTTGCTTCTGATGCTCCTAAAGCTGCCATTGCTAGCAAAAACCTCCGTAAGAATCATTCTCAATTATTTATTTTGGAATTATGAGCAATCTATGGTTATTTTCTTACATGTAATGACTTTTTGTAGGCTCATTGTTAAGTCATGCAGAATCTTTGATTCCGAACTTCTTAAATGTGGAGGATGTGCAACTTTTAAGGTTCTTACCTTCTTTTAGATTTCTTTGTAGTACTATGTACTTTGCCTTTAGCATGATGGATTTTAAGACCTTGTTTCAGTGGTTATGCATGTATTTGGCATATAAGTGGGGTTAAGTGCGATGCATGAGCATTATGGTAGCTCCTTATGCCACTTGATTACAACTGGAAAATGATTTGTGAGGCTAATTGAGGAACCTCACCTTCTTGATTTTATTCATAGGAATATTTTTAAGGATTATGTTGAGTTGAACTTTCTTTTTGATTTTCGAATGGAGCGCATGTCATCTACACAAGATGGCATAAAAAGACATTCTCTTCTGATTTTGGAGCATTTACCATTTTTATATATATTTATTAGCTTCAGTCAGTTTTGGGTATTTCTTTCTACGCTTTCTAAATTTACTCAGTAAGAAGTATTTAAAAGAAAAATAATTGCATTGCTATCTTCTGAATTTATTTGGAGATCGGAGAAACAAGAAATAATAGAATAACTATCATGCTGATGATAGGCGGCATTGCAACTGTTATGATGCAGATTGCAAGAGCTAGTGTGTAAAATTATTATATGGTTGCACCAAATGCAAAAGGCAATTCTATAGTTATTCTAATTATTTGACATATATTTTATTTGCAAGGTTGTATATATTTTTATTCATTTTAAGATTATTAAAGTCTTAACTTTTGTTTTCTGTGACAAAATAGTTTAAAGAATGGTGTTGAGGTCATTTTGCTGTCCAATTGCGATTTTGTTGCAGCTTCATTGCAATGGTTCATGTGATTAAAAATGGTCTGCAATTTGTAAATTTGATGCTGGGATAGACCAGACATTAAAAAATCAAACCAAAATTTTGATAAATCTAGTTTTAAAATATTCACAATAAATGTTTTTGGAAATCGACTTCTATTGTATCTTTTTTTCATATTTTTTGGTTGACTTTGTTCTCTCATCTTCATTTTCCCCCATCCCCGAGTCACTTCCCTGGTTAAGCATATCTGCCATTTATTTTTCTGTAATTATTTTAGCTCCTAAGGTCCCGAATTGTATTATCATTAAATGTCATGTTATTTTTACAAACAACTTTGATTTGTGAATTGCTTGCAGAGTGTTTTTTGGTGAATTACAATCACTGTTTGCATCTACTGGATTTGGGGAAAATCAAGTCCAAGTAAATCTTTTTCCTATAATTTGAAGCATTAATGTCTTTTTCCGAAATATATCTTTTTCTCTTTTATTCGTATGGTTTCATGTTTTGTGTATAAATGTGCCTTTTATCATTCTTCTGGGAAAACTCAGGATAGCAAATTTGAGGAGTCATTATCTTGGGATAAGATTTCTAAATTCAACATCAATGAACATTATCAGGTATTTGCAAGTGTTTTTTTTTTGTGTTTTTTTTTTTGTTTTTTTTTGTTTTTTTTTTTTTTTTTTTTTTACCAACATGTTCAATGATCAAATTGTATTTTTTACACTTTTGTTCACAAAGTAATTAAAATTATATCTACTTTAGAACTTGAAAATTGTTGTCAAATAACAAAATACACCTAAAACTGTTCTCAAATTGGATTATTAGGTTAGCATGTAGCTTGTCCTGAACTTAGTAACTCAAGAAAAGTTTGATTTCCTCTAGGAGGCACAGAGTGCAGGGGGAGGTGCACCATCTTTAACTGGAAAAGAACATGCTGATCTTAATAAGAAGGGTAGTAACTTCAAGGAAGGAATGTCTGAGAATTCTGCATTTCCAGACATGGACCAACATAATACCAGAGTTGAAGAGACAAGTCAAGGTAAGGGCTTAAATAGGCAAAATCAGGTGGATGATAAAGGCATACCTGGTAAAAGTGGATCAGGAGGAGCAAGAGATATGGACAAGGATGCTCAGAATGTTGAAACAAGTGGTTCAGATACTAGTTCTGCAAAAGGAAAGAATGTTGTTGATCATATGGATATTGGAGAACTTTCAAAATCAAATGAGCGTCTTAAAAGAACTGCAGTTGAGGAAAATCCAGAGGATGAAAAGATTGAGCTTTCACAAAGGAGAAAACGGAAGCGAACAATAATGAATGATAAACAGGTGATGCTGATTGAGAGGGCTCTCAAAGATGAGCCTGATATGCAGCGAAATGCAGTTTCACTTCAATCATGGGCTGAAAAACTAAGCGTGCATGTATGTTAAATGCAAATAAACTTTTTGGAGTAATATTTGATTGACATAATTTCCTGATACTTTCTTGCATTATGTTTTCCAGGGTTCCGAGGTTACATCTTCACAGCTTAAAAATTGGTATGCCTCTATTCTATTCTTGGATATTGAAACATTACATGCCTCTCGGTTGTGAAACCTAAAATATATTAAGCAAGTGGCTTATCCGGATTGATTTGTAATTGAATTTCATGTTTGTTGAATTAGGTTGAACAACCGAAAAGCTAGGCTTGCTCGCACGGCTAGGGATGTTCGCGCAGCAGGCGGCGATGTTGACAATCCTGTCCTAGAAAAGCAAAGGGGGCCAGTACCTGGGTCCTATGACTCACCTGAGAGTCCAGGTGATGTATCACTTGCTGCGAGAATAGCTTCAGGTGATAATAAACCAGAGCCTTCTCTGGCTCGATTTGTTGATATTGGTTCTCCAGAATTTGGTCGTTGCAATGCAGGTCAGTATGTTGTGCTTATGGGTGTACGAGGTGATGAAATTGGCAGAGGAAAAGTGTTTCAGGTGCATGGTAAGTGGTATGGGAAGAGTTTGGAGGAATCAGCCACCTGCGTTGTGGATATTTCTGAGCTCAAAGCAGATAAAGGCATGCGGCTACCCTATCCATCAGAAGCCTCTGGCACCACATTTGCAGAGGCTGAAACAAAATTTGGTGTCATGAGGGTGTTATGGGGTTCCAACAGAGTTTTTCCATTGCGGTCTGAAATCTGAACGAGTTTAACTATGCTTTCATTAGCTGCAGCAGCTGTTCCTATGCTACCTGCTGCAAACTGTTGTCAATCTTACTTGTGGTTCCCTGAATGCACATATTTTCTATTTTCCATAATCATTAGCTGAAGGGATATACTAGATGACTTAGTTGAGAAGATCAATACCTGATAGAGAAGAGTTCAGTAAGGGACAGGTAGACAAAAGTCGATAGTTATGGAGAAAACAAGGTGCGATTCCGCAATGTAAGATAGTTTAGTTTAGGATATAAACAAGAGGCATAGTCGTCAGCAAAAATGTTTGTAGGTCTTGTACAAAATTTGTTTCTCGGAAAGAATTGTCCCTGCGCCTTGGCAATTGAAAATATTTTGTTTAGATTAACGTTTGCAAATCTTGCTCATTTCATGTCAAGAGCTTAAGAAGAAAAGTGTGGGGCTCTTTTTTTTGGATTCGTGAAAAGAAAATCATAATTCAAACTGATTGTGTAAAATTAATCTGCTTTAAAATCAACTGTCTGGATATGTTAATGCGGCTTTTAGACCGATTGTTTTTTATATTGAGGAAAAAACATTGATTTTATTTATGAAATTACCGAGAGATTTATACCGTAATTATGATGAAAAAAAAAAGGTGTTCAATGTCCATGTTAATATAAAATAATTCCGAGACAGTAACGAAAAATGTTCCAAATTTAATCTGCCGGAACATATGCCTTTATTAAAAAATATTAAAAAATAAATGTACAAAATAACTTCACCTTCAAAAACATTTGTATTTGGAACAAGAAAAAAGCTTTATTTCAGTAAACATAGTCTTTTCAAAATAAACAAAAACAGTCATGCTCGGATGAGATGTTCCCCACCGAAAAATAATCAGAGGCTGATGAGTATATAAACGTCTTTCGGCTCTGGTCAGTCTATAGATGATCTTCCCCACCGAAAATCCTTTCAAGCTCTCTCTATTGTTATGTCCGATATCAAAATCCACGAATCTAGCTGCAGTTAAGTTAAAGTCAAACCAATTCTATATAATGTAACTATCCATGATCTTAAACATTGAATATCCAACTCTGGACTGAAACCCTCACTTCAAACATCGCCAGGTGCCAATTACCTCTATTGAAGCTGTGAATTGTTAGGATAAAGAAAAAGCAAGTTCTAAGATTGCAGGTGCAATATGAAGTATAATGTTAAGTAGAGGTAAAAATGAGTCATACAGCTTGATTCACTGTTCCCAGCTAATGGAAAGGGCAAACCACACATGTGACATTCCAACATAACGCTCACCAACTGCATCAATTAGCATACAAAATTGAAAAACATTGACGAAAAATGCACAATTGTCTGAAAATTTGCCACGCATTTGACACCTTGCTAAGTCACCACTTTCTCTGTAACTCTGAACCAACAAATAAAGTCAACAAACCATGACAGTAGTCAATACTGCAATTTTGAACATATGCCCCCCACTATTAGTGTTAATACGTCATAACATTGATAAATATTATATCTGTAAAGATCCCATTTATCATAATGTTGTTTCGATCTTTGTTGAACATTTGGTATCTGAGTGCAGTGGGTAACCAACAGCTTCGGTTGGAAGCTGCACCAATTAAATGATAGGGAAAGGAGGAAAAAGAATTTGACCAATGCAACTAATTCAGAGGCTGCGTATTCAGAACCATGGATTCAAGACAGCAATTCACTCCATGCTTGGTATGTCTATTGACATGGAATACTACCAATAGTCTTTACACGAGCAGCTTCCGTTTTCAAAACAATGAAACCTATTAGAATCTCTCACAATTATTCTTCTCTGAACGATCTTTGATATGTATTTGATGCCAGTGTGACAGTCTACACAAGTTCTTAAATTTTTGAAGACCTTGATTGGAGTTCCTGGGGGAGTTGAAAGTATTCCAAAGGCAACTGCAAGTTTCTCACTGTGGTAAACTAGATTTTGCTCTTTCTGCTCCTCCTCCACATCGTGTAGCACAAAGTTTGTGTCAGGAACGTAGCCTTCTTCCTTCATTTTCTTTGAGAGTTCTACTAGAAATTCATGTATGTGACTTGTTTTTGGGTGAGATGTATCTCCTACTAAGAACACATGCACTTTTCTTTTAATTTCAATCCAGCTCTTACCTGGTTTCTTCACTATCCCCCTATTGTCCATATCCTTTCTAACTTTGGCTACCTCCGTCCATAGACCAGCATTAGCATAAATATTAGCCAGAGTGATATACGTAGCCGGATTCTCTGGCTCTATCTCATATAATGCTTTTGCTGCTCTTTTAGCCAGTTCGAGGTTCCCATGTATTCTACATCCTCCAAGTAAGGATGCCCAAAGGAATTTATCAGGCTTTATGGGCATGTTATCAATGATATTCTCTGCCTCTTTGAATCGTCCAGATCGTGCCAATAAATCAATAACACATGCATAATGATCTGCAGTATGCACCAACCCATGTTTTTCCCTTATTGAATGGAAATATTCTAACCCTTTATCTACTAATCCAGCATGAGTACACGCTGAAAGAACCCCAACGAAGGTTATTTGATCAGGCTTGGTGCCTGATTGGAGTAGTAATTCAAAGAAATGAAGAGCTTCATCTGGTTCACCATTCTGAGCATACCCAACAATTAGAGAAGTCCATGATACCAAATCTGGCTGAAGCATCTGATTGAACACCCTTCTTGCAACTCTAGTGTTCCCACACTTTGAGTACATATGAACAAGGGCACTCACTGCAAATGAACACGGGTCATACCCAACACGCATCATGTACCCATGAACCTCCTTTCCCAGGTGTTCGGCAGCATGGTCGGCACATTCATTTAAAACTCCAGCAAACGTATACTCATTCGGTCTAACACCTGACCTCGTCAAGTCTCTAAATAATGAAAGCCCCTCTTCTTTTCTTCCGTCTTCAAAGCATCTATGAATCATGGTAGTCCACGAAACAACATCTTTGCTCTTCATCTGGTCAAAAATACCCCTAGCTTCATCTAAACTCCCACATTTGCCATACAAATCCAACAGAGCACTCCAAACCACTTCATCCAAGTTCAACTCGGTTCTTATTAAGAAACCATGAATTTCCTTCCCAAGACGCAAGCAAGGAATGGCAGCAGAAGCGGCCAAGGCGCTGGACAAGGTAAACTTATTTGAATTCGATCTCTCACACCTCTGCATTCCTCTAAACAACTCCAGAGCTTCCCACGGCCGATCATGGCTAACATAACCTGATATTGCAGCGTTCCAAGAAAAGTTATCTCTTTGGGGCATTTGATCAAACAGTTTCCTTGCCTGTTCGAGTCGGCCAAGTTTGGCATATCCAGCTATCATGGTATTCCAAGAACACAAATCCCTATGACCCATTTCATCAAACAGCATCTGGGCATCGACAAGGCTTCCACATTTGGCATACATGTCGAGCAAACGGTTAGAAATGAAAACCCCCAGAACAAAGTTAGACGCTTTGGTGTGGGCATGGACCCTCCTACCCAATTCAAGAGCACGGTGGCGAACACAAGCGGCAATGAGGGTGGAATACACACGCGCAGAGGGCCGATGATCAATGCGATGGAGCAACTCAATAGCTTCCTTGACGCGCTTTTGCTGGCATAAAACATCAATGGTTTCTTCAAACTTGTTATTCTCACTGATAGGATCTTTGGGCTTCAGATTATTCCGTATATCGTTCCGAAATTGAAAGTGCTGAGAATGAGAGGTAGAAGAAAAGAGCATGCATCGAGGCACCCTAGCCCTTGTTATAGCCTTCATAGTTCACGCACCTATCTCGCATTCATACATTGAAGTATAAACGCAGTTAAACCAATAAAAGTTGAATTTTTCTTTCTGCACACCTTGAGAATTATTGGACTTTAGCATATAATAAGAATAAATATAACTGCAATAACCATGTTTACCCTTACACTGACACATACAGAGCAGGATTCCCGATAGAAGATTGAAAAAAAACACACATTGGTGACATTAAACAAAGGGAATTTTCCTTCTCAACTAAATATTTTCATAGAATTCACATTCCCAGGAATATTTATCAAGTGTGCTTGATTATTATTCAACATCTTTTATATATAATATGCTTAAATCAAATCTCAGGAATCCTGGGTATGAGGGTGGAAGGAAATGCTTTATTGACATTTATTTATAAACCAATTCTCAAAAATGGTTTATACAAGAAAAATGTTATTTTATTGTACCAAATATACGAATCTTTTATTCATTCACCACTTTCACAAAAACGTTAAAACAATTTTTTAACCAAATCATCATACACGTGACTCAAGCTTTTGGCCCGGAAAACAGATTTGAAACAAAATGTGTTGTCCCTATTAAAAGCTTGTCAAAAAATTCATTTCAGCCATTGTCTCTTGTTTATTAGACGTTGTCTTCCTAAGAATGAACAAAATGTGTTTCATTCTAGCAGACATAATACACAGAAAAGTGACACTATGATACCTCATGCAGCTTCATCCACACCAAAAATGTTGGTATATTCAATGCCTGTTATAATTCTGAACAGTATGCTTACAGATTAGACCATAATAAATTTGACAATTACGGTTTTAGGTAAAAAATGGGTCCTGGAAACCACAAACTACACTCTCTCCTATACAAATTTCTGAAAAATAGAACAAAGTAGCAACTTTGCTCGATCAAATAATTGTACATGTTTCAATCTATAAACATCTTTTGGCTATGGTCAGTCTATAAATCTCCCCAACAGAAAAATGAGGGGTTAAAATTCTTTGAGCTTCTCTATTGTTATGACTGTGATACCAATATCTGCAAAATTAGCTGTAATTGGTGCTGAAGCAATCCACGATCATGGTATTGAATGACCAACTCTGAACTTAAAGCTGAAGCTACTCCACCACAGCAGACATCAGGGATTCTCCTTCAAATTATTTGAATCCCCGTTTGGAACAAATTCTGCTGATGACGAGGTTGTCTTTTGAGGTGGTTTCCTCGTAAAGCTTTTTCCATAAAGGGATCCAAAGACAATGACCTGATATGTGCAAGTAGGGGTGTGATCTAACATATAGTGCAGGAATAATATGACTCAATTCATTATAATGTTAAGGTAAAAGTGAGTCTTACAGCTCCAATCCACTGTTCCCAGCTAAGAGGATGGGAAAACCACACACATGACAGCATAATGCTCACCAACTACAATAATTAGAATAAAAAAGATGAAAAAATAGATTTTCTGCAAAAATGGAAATTAGATTTCTGTATGCAACTTACCTGTCTTGTGGTCATTATGGTTGCAAAAGTCAGAGCACCGAAAGTGCGAATTGTGTACGAGATAAAGAATTGACTAATTGTTGCAACCTGGAACCAACAATTTAAATTTTTTTTCAGTGAAATAGAAGAGGATGAAAATTGGGGGAATATTTTTGGTTTTGCTTTTGAAGCCAAAGGGGAAAATGCATTAAAAAAACTAAAACAAATGGAGGAAGTTTACTTACTGTTGAAAGCAATGCTATGTCTAAGAAACAATCATGATGCTGATAAACAAATTCTACTGCTGGTATTAAATGCCCTTGTAAAATAAGACCTAAAAAATCAAGAGAATGGATTGTTGATTATGAAGCTCTAATAGAAACAAAACTGAACCAGAAATTATCATAAAATGAAAACTACCATGTGAACAAATAAGTCAAGAGAAAGGTGAATAGATCAACTCAGAATATTTGGTGTGAAGATAGTTTATACTCATTTTGAAGTTAGTAGTCACCTGTGAAGTGCTTGAAAGCAGAAAAAGAGAAAGGAAGGCAAAAAGGTGAAAGAAATACCAATGCAATGCAAATGATCACTTTTAAATGCTTGAGGTTCAAACATTATAGTATTAAATATGTTCGTTCTTGAACTCTTCATGTGCAAGTTATGGATGTTCCAAACACCATCTAAGACTAATAGTAAATTATTTATCATAAAGCTGTCCTCAACAACCTCAGCAAACAAATCTTCATATGACATTCCAGACAACAATGCTTAACTGAGTATAAGATTCAACAAAGATTTCAAACCAACCTGTCAGGCTAAGAATACAAGAACATAATGTTGTGTAAAATATCTGATTATGTATCTCCATGTCATAGCCTCTAAACAGCTTATCTTGGAATGTGCTTGTAAAGCCATCAAACCTAATACATAAAAAAAAAGAATTTGATTCAATCTGAAAGTTGAAAAAAGAATGCAAGTATTTAAATATACACTACAAGATTTAGTAGTTATAGTAACATTTATTTAAATATCACTATAAATCTATAACAATATATAAAGGGAATTTCCTTTTTTGTGTCTACTTTTCAAAATACCGATTTTACCCTTTAAATATATAATTTATTAAATTTTTAAAAATTAACAGTTACTTTTACAAATTTTTTATAAGATCAGATGTCTTTGCTTCTTCTCTTCTTCTTTATTTATTAATGGTTATTCTTTTATCTGTTCTGATCTATTTTATTTTATTTTTAATAAATATAATTTTAATATATATATATATATATATTAACTTAATAACATTATAATATTATCACCTACTAATATAATATTACGTGTATTTAAAAAATATACAGAGGCGCTGTCGCACCTGTGTTACGCCAGTAATATTAATAGCAATACTGTAATATTTTTAGACAAATGTTACGGTAGATAAATTAATGTATTGTGTATAATATCATTTCAATATGAAAATGCGAGTGTAACGGGTTTTTATATATAAACGGCAATAGCTCTGATATATCAACTTGCACCAACAACCAAAGCAACACGACTATGGTGAAGACATGTTGATGTCTTTTCTGCTAACAGAGTATCAAAACCACATCTTCTCCTGACAGATCTCTATTTCAAGTACAAATCCACATTTCAAGTAGAAGAACACAACTTGAATCAAAGATACGATTTTCTCCCAATCTTTTGTGCAGAATAAACTGATAATATTCTCTTAGTCTCACATCTCTGTTCTTTTTTTTTTCTGGTATATCTCTTCTTGAATTTCTTCTTCGTGAATACTTTATTTAATGACTCTTTTCTTTTTAAATTCTCCTTCTTGATTCTTCTTCTTCTTCTTCTTTTACTTCTTGAATATTCTTCATCATTTTGAATCTTTTTCTTCTTAATTCTCCTGCCTGAGTCTTCTTCTTTTGAATCTTCTTCTTGAATTCTTGTTTTTTTTTTTTTTAAACTTTTGTTTTTTTTTTTTTTTTTTTTGATTTTTTTTTTCTTGATTTTTCTTTTTTTTTTATTTTTT
>Ga0214542_1006898_pt1 | contig 20252 bp, 7 predicted proteins | sample CNSS1metaG_FD_160096 | JGI IMG/M metagenome (GOLD analysis project Ga0214542, IMG submission 160096) | Root nodule microbial communities from cowpea collected in UCLA plant growth center, Los Angeles, California, USA - CNSS1 | ecosystem: Host-associated > Plants > Roots > Nodule | place: USA...
CTAATCTTCTTCCTGACAATGTTCAAGCTCTAATTTTAACTCAAAATTGGTTACATGGATTTGAAAATATTGGTAATTTAATTTATATTACTTTTCAATCTTTTACAGCATACTTCTTATTCTAATAAATTATATGATTTGTTAATAATCTGTTTTTAATTTTCAAGATGAAGATAATGAAGATTGTCAAAAAGAGGAGGAAAGTTAATCCTTATAAAAGAGTTTCTATTCTACGATCTTGAAATTAATCCGAGATCTCTTTGAAGGTCTTGGACATGATTCCATCAATTGTTCTGAAATCCCTGTGATGATCCTGAACCACACTTCCATCATATTTATAGTAATAATAATAATAATAATAATAATAACAATTGTTGATAATAAAATAACATTAATAATAATTATTATTGTGATTAATAATGTAATATTTTTGGAATGTGAATTTTTTAAATTAAATATGATAAGAATAATAGTAATAATATAATAATAATTATAGTTCTTAATTATTGATAATATTATTAATAATATTATTATTAATATAATATTTTTAGAATATAAATTATTGATAAGAATAATAATCTATAACAATATATAAAGGGGATTCCCCTTTTTGTGTTGACATTTCAAAATACCAATTTTACCCTTTAAATATAATAATTTATTAAATTTTTAAAAATTGACCGTTACTTTTACAAGTTTTTTATAAAATCAGATGTCTTTGTTTCTTCTCTTCTTCTTTATTTATCAATGGTTATTCTTTTGTCTGTTCTTATATATTTCACTTTATTTTTATTACATATAATTTTAATTTATATGTTAACTTAATAACATTATAATATTATCATCTATTAATATAATATCACTGATGAGACCATCTTCAAGAGTAAGGAAGCCAAGGAGAAGCCATGCAGAATTGATGAAGCTTCCATGGAGAAGGATGAAGGTGCGGAAGCTAGAAGATGAGAGGAGAAATGATGCAGCAATGGCGTTTGGAGAAGCTCTCAAGTGAGGTTGGGCCAACACTCAAGGACGGGGGCTAGAGGAAACCAAGAAGGAGAACTCTAGCCTAAGTTGATTCACAAAAAGAGAGGAGTCTGGAGTCATATCAACAGAATTTCTCTACTATATTCATGGATGAAAATACAAGGGTCCTAAGCTTTCTATTTATAGGCTAAAATGAGACCAAGGAGTCTCCAAAAAGTGGAGGGAAAAAGGAGTCTAGAAAGTTGAATTTTGGAGCCAAAAAGGAGCATGTCGGAGGTGTGACTTGCCACCTAAGCAAGTCACACTTGTCTTGCCATGGGAAGCTAACTCTCATCCTTGGAGAGCAAGTTTGAGAAGCTTCTAGGCTTTTCTAGAGTAGACACACTACTGTTGTCCCATTTGGCCCAATTCCCCTTTTTGGTCCAAAATTACTTTTAAAGCCCAATTTCCTCTAAGGCCCAATACATGGCCCAAAGAAAATCCTATTCTACTGGGTCCAAAATACAAAGTCCAAAATAAAATCCTAATCTAGTATTTACAAGCAAAGTGTCCTAGGCTAGGTCTTCACATCTTCCTTGGCCCATGTGAAGTTCATCTTGGGCCTTGCATGCGCATTTAAGACCCATTCCTTTTGTATTCTCCTAGCCATAAAAAGAATCAAGACAATTAAAGATAGCACAAAAGAATGACCCAATGAAAGTATAAGGCCCAAAATGATTATTTATTGAATGACAAAGAAAAACTAAATGGGCCAGGCCATTGGCCCAAGCTGAAAAGCCTTGTAGGGTGATATTCATCATCCCCTCCCTCTTGAAGAGGATCTGTCATCAGATCTAGAGGATTCTTTAAGGCCCACAACTATGAAAGCTTGATTCCTCCAGGATAAAAAATATGTATGCAGTAATCATCAGACAATTTTTTTGTTACTTTCCGAAATGGAAGCATAATATATTTGTAAGGGTTGTATGAAGAAGGCCTTTTAATTTTGGAAGGATTTGGTACATAGCCTACTTCACAAAAATACTACTTGTCACTTTGACTTAATTGATACCTAAAAGGTAACTCTACGTCAAAGAAGATTTTTGGAAATTCTTTTGAAGTGTTTAAAATGAATGATGAAGGTGGAAAAAAAATTTTAGGGAGAACTAAGACAAAAGTATTAACAACAAATAAAGAAGAGTTGAAAGATGGAATTACTCCTTTGAGGTCTATGCAAGGAGTTGTAGGATGTTGTATCTCTACTTCCCTACGCATTATTTCTTTTCTCTCAATCTCTTCCTCTTTTCTTTTAAACTCTACCTCTTGTCTCACTCTCTTTTCCTCTTCATATTCTATTCTCTTTTCTTCCTCCTTTTGTTTTCTCAACTTTTCCTCTTCTTCTCTCAATTCTTGCTCAAATTTCTCTCTTTCTTTTTGCTCTCTTTTCTGAATTCTTATTTTTTCTTTTTCTTCCAACTCCCTCATCTCTCTTAAGAGTATTGTGAGTTTTTCCTCCTTCCTTCTTGCTATCTCAATTTTGTTTTTCTCTATCTCACGATCAAAATCAAAGGAAGGTGGTATGAATGTTTTTCTCATGCATGCTCTCAACTCACTCCAATTTTGAATGGGAGATTTTCTTCCTTTTTCCACTCTAAACTGCCTATAATCCCACCACTCTCTTGCATGTCCTACAAAACTAGAAATGCACAAAGTAAGAAAGTAGTATTTACTATGTCTAAGATGGAATGATTGCACCAAATCATCTATTTCCCTCTCCCAAGATATGTATGATAATGCACTTATGTCCTCACCAAAGAAAGGGAATGTACTCTCATGTGTATGATGCATTTTATCTTCACTATGACTACCTAAATGCAATCTATTGTACAAACGATAACTCATTTTGGAAAACACTTTTGAAACACTTATCTAAACAACTTTTCACAAAGAAACTTTAGGAATTTTAAAGAGAATATAAAGGAAAAGATTTCTAGAGATGTTCCCAGGAAAGGGAGGTGAGTCTCATGGACAGGCTTAGAAACCAAACCTTTCCTAGCCAGAAATCTCTAAATTTCTTTCACAAAAATTCTCAATAAAATTTCCCAACAAGATAGATCTTAATTGTGAAAAAGAACTTTCAAAGTGTGTGAAATCTTATGACCAAAGAAAGGTCAACTAAGTGTTTAAAGATTTGCACCTAGATATCACAGAGACGTATACCAAAAACATCAAACATGCATAACACACACATGACCTGGACATGGAAAACATAAAGAACAAGAAAACATAAAAACATGAAAACATAAACTAGACGAAAAGTTTTCCTAAGTGAAGAATCAAGTGGCACTTGGAACCCCTTGATGACCTCACACTACACGATTAAAAAGCTATTACAAACAACTAAGGAATGGAATTGCAATAATGCATTTTCCCATTCCAAAGCAAATGAACAAAAACTAAAAGAAGAAAATTACACCACAAAGTTCCATGATATCTAAACAGAAATAAAAAAATAAAATAAAAGTAGACTCAGGCTACAGTTTCTTTGCTATTCTCCCTCTCGGCCAGCTCCCAAAAATGTATCAACTGTTTGCACTCCTTCTTTAAGTCCTAGCTCACTCCTACAATTCCTCTCGAGTGGCCACTCAATTTGTTTGTCCTCACAGTTCCTCCTTCAGCTCTACCTTTAAGAGAAAGGTAATCACCTAAAAAGTTGCCAAATTAGTGAGTTTCAAGCCAAATGAACCAAGATCACTCACGGTCTTCCACATAAGAATAACAAAGCAGAAAAATCAAGAAAAACTCAAATGGAAGAATTGGACAACATCAAGTGATATAATTAAATGGACAAACTCAATTGAATAAGCAAGAAGGACAAGCAAGAAAAAGGGAAATCAACAAAGGATAGCACACAAAGGAGAACCTAAGGAATGTGTCTAGGACAAGATTAACAAAACTAAAATCAAGAAGACATAAAACAAGTTGAATCAAGAGCATATGCAAGTTGAAAATTAAGAGGACAGTAGCAAATTTGTGACTATAGTGCACTCTATTTTACTCATATCAGTGGATCAATCATTCACTTTGCAGACCAGAAGTACTTTTCATGGATTTCTCAGTATATTTCTTTTTTTTACTGGACTGCTTTCTTTTTTTTAACTCACAAAGAGCATCAACAACAACTCACAACAGTTTCAATAGGCTACTTCCAATTCAGTACTCAAACGCATATGGCAGAATTCAAGTGATTTAACTCAAAAACAATGATAAAAAGCACACTAAACAATAATGACTTCACAAGAAACTCTCGGGCAGTGCAAACAATTAGCAATATGCAGCAATCTTGAATTAACTAAACCAACAATACTGCAGCAAAGTAAACTGATAGGCCAGAGACAACAACAAATATCAATTTTGACAGCAAAAAACACAACTCAAAATGCTGTAGGTTCGGGTATAGCACACTGATTCATCAAACCAGACTTCAACATAGATCACAAAATTTGTAGCATTTTAAGTCATTTAGCAATATCAAAATTTGGACATGTGTGAACAAAGAAACCAGCTGTAGGCAATTAAAGCAAAAGCACCATAATTGGAAAGGCAAGCAATGAATCAAGCCACAACAGAGGTACTGAAAAGTAAATGAAAGCTTGATACCACTACTGCATTCAATTGAACCAGAAATAAAACAGCAAACTGAACAGGTTGAATGACAGTAATCTGATAAAATAGAAGCTGTTAAGCAAAGTCAGGCCAAACAAACTCAAAAACACCAGACACTAGGATAATCACAGATAACAAAAAAAATTGTGATATAACAATTAAAAGACACAATCAAAACATATTCAAACTGCAGGATGGGAATGAAAAATCAGATGTAAAATTCAGGTTCATTTTACAGTTGTAGCTCAAAAACATTACTAGAAACAAGAAGCATTTGACTGATGCAAACAAAGCAGCAAAGACTCAACCTATGTGTGGATCAAAACCAACTAGACTTCCACAGAAATAGTCTGAACAGAGTCAGATGTATCATGAATTCAGTGGAATAAGTATAGTTCGGTCATTACAATCATTGGCAAGCACTTGGTTCACAATCATACGAACATCAAATAGAATCAAAAATAGCAGTAGAAACAAACAAATTGGCAGAAGAAAACAAACAGAAACATGATTTTCAAATTATTTGTTCATGATCTAAGAACAAATTCAGAACTGAACATAATAGGAAACTAGACAACCGAAATCAAAAAACAATTGAGCAAATGCGAAACAAAACACAAATTAGGCACACTTCTATGGAATCACTGAACATAGAAAATGAATTACACAAAACCTAAGACAAAACGAGGATTTTAAAACATTTAAAGCTAAGTAAAAAAAAATAACAACAAACCTAGGACATGCAATCAATGCCAGAATATAGAACCTAGACATTCCAATCACGGTATTGATTCAAGGCAAATATGATCAATTTTAATGAATCAATTTTAGAAATAAATTTCAACAAAGAATCAACAGAGACACAAATCAGAGAATAAGAACGACTCAATCGCAAAAGAACAAGACTGAAATGCAAACAGTGAAGAAGAAAAACGAACAAAGATACTCATCTTTGAAGACCTCCTCGCTCCAAGCTCGAAACCGGAGCTCTGATTACCACATGATGAGTGAGCCTCAGCGAATCTTCGGCGAAAACTCCTCGCAAGGTCATGAAGCGTCAATCATTCAGTGGAAAATCCACCATACAAGCAGCGGAAGACTGAGTTCTAGTGGGGAACTCTCACTAGTTCGGATCCTAGGAGGTGAATACCTCAACTAGAAGGTGAGCTAAGACGAAAGGGGATTAAAATCTCTCTCATTCATCAAAGCTGTGTTACAATAAGGTTGGCTTGCCTTTTACAGCTGAAGGCAATCGGGAAAGGAAAACGGAAGATAAATCTAACGGCAAAGCTGTTGTGAACAACATGTGAAGGTGGAATGCGTGAGGATTTGGACGGTTCTAACAATCCCTAAGAGAGAAATGAAGAATAGGGTTGATGTGTGGCTGTGTGTTGACGTTGTTTGAGCTACACACGAAGAAATTCACGTCTGAACCCTAGCAGCGTGCTTCCAATGAGAGAAATGTGGAAAACGCGTGATGTGTGATGATGAAACCCTAATAGAGTTTGGGTGCACCGCTCAAAAGGAACTTCTGCCAGCTTTGTCCATGCCGAAAGAAGAATTGGGCTGCAAGTTGGTTTCGCGTACAAGCCCAATTAATACTGGCGCTGTTTGAGAAAGAACTATTGAAGACGTGTTGGCTGCAGCAGGAAAGTCGGGGGGGGGGGTGCCGGAAGCATTAACGACAACGTGATTTGAAGAGAAATGGGTCGCACAAGGCCCAAACAGAAGATGCTGCTAGAAATCATGATTCGCACACGTGTAGGCAGCAACATGGCTTATGATGGATTGATGTGGAGAAGAATTGGGCTGCAGGCCCAATGCCAAATACTTCAATAATTGGCATCTTGGAAAAATGGGTTGCATTTAGAAAAACAAACCCAATTAGGACAAGTTTTATTTAATTAAATATAAAAGAAATTAAAAGAAATGGGCCTAGCCAATGGCCCAAGCCATGAGGCCTTAGGTTGATATTCATCACAAAGCCTTTTACCTTTAAAGCGATATTGATTGAAGAGATAAAAGTCTTTGCTTGCCCCTTGGTGGCATTCACTATAGATAGGGATGAAATCATCATCCTTTTAATACAATTTCTTAATATGATCAAAGCTAAGAAACTTGGTTTTAAGCATGAAAAGAATAGTGTGCTTTCTTGATAGTGCATCCGCCACTATGTTGGCCCTTCTTTATTTGTGTTTGATCACATAGGGGAATTGCTCTAGGAATTTTACCCACCTTGCATGTCTTTTGTTAAGTTTGTCTTGAGTCTTCAAAAACTTAAGAGATTCATGATCACTATGGACCACAAATTCTTTAGATAAAAGATGTGTTGCCAAGTTTTCAAGGTCCTCACAAGAGCATAGAGCTCTTTATCATAGGTAGAGGAGTTAAGATGACTTCGCTTGAGTTTTTCACTAAAGTAGGCTATTGGATGGCCCTCTTGGAGGAGCATGGCCTCAATGCCCACATTGGAGGTATCACACTCTATTTCAAAAGTTTTGGAAAAGTTGGGGAGGACTAGGAGTAGTGCTTTGATTAATTTTTCTTTTAAAGTTTCAAATGCCTTTGTTTGATCAAAACCCCACTTAAAGTCAACACCCTTCTTAACCAAATCATTTAAGGGCGTGACCTTGGTGCTAAAATTAGGCATAAATCTCCCATAAAAGTTAGCCAACCCATGAAAAGACCTTAACTCACTCACATTCCTAGGTGTGGGCCAATCATTGATGGCCATAACTTTCTCTTGATCCATATGGTCTCCATGTTTGTTAATTTTGAACCCAAGGAAAATCACATGATCTATGCCAAAGACGCATTTCTCCATGTTAGCATATAAATTGCTTCCTTAGGGTCTCTAGCACACTCCTTAAGTGTTGGAAATGGTCTTTTCTAGACACATTATAGATGAGTATGTCATCAAAATAGACCACAACAAATTTGCCCAAGTAGGGTCTAAGCACACGATGCATGAGTCTCATGAAAGTGCTTGGTGCATTAGTCAAGCCAAAAGGCATGACTAGCCATTCATACAACCCAAACTTGGACTCCTCGGGATTGGTTTTATAGGCTGCCCTATTAGGCAAAGATGATCCTTGGAGGAAGTCAATTTGATGTTCTATGCCTCTTAGAGGTGGAAGTCCTTTTGGGGGATCTTGAAAAAAATCCTTGAATTCATCTAAGATTATGGACAAGTCTTGAGGACACTTAGGAAGAGAATTTTGAAAGGATGGAGAAGACTCACTTGGATAAGCAAGAAAATTTGTTTTTAGGAAAGCATTACATTTTTAACTCCTTTAAAGGAGATCAAGCTCTTCTTAGCATCCTTGGTGTGCACCTTTAGTTGCGCCTTCTCTTCCTTTCTTTTCTCAAACATTTGTTTTTGGTCATCACTCACTTCCTTGGGAGATAGAGGTAATAATGTAATCTTCTTGCCTTGGAAGTTAAAAGAGAATTTATTGGTATGACCATCATGAAAAGCTTTTTTGTCAAATTGAAATGGCCTCCTAAGAAGTATATGAGTTGCTTCCATGGGAACTAAGTCACATAATACCTCATCTTTGTAATTCCTAATGGAGAAGGTTGTGAGAACTTGTTTATCAACACTTATCTCACCATTCTCACTAAGCCAAGATAACTTATAGGGCTCGACGTGAGGGATGGTTTCCAAGCCAAACTTCTCCACTACCCTTGTGCTAGCCACATTGACACAACTTCCTCCATCAATAATGAGGGAACAAGACTTTTTGTTGATAAGGCACCTTGTATGTAAAATGTTTTCTCTTTGAGATTCAAATTCTTTTGGGACTTGGCCCAACATGCGCCTCACAACTAAACGACCTCCTTCATGAGGTTTGATTTCATCCTCACTTGAAGGAGAAGAAGTATAGGAAGAACTACTTTTGGGGAATAAGGGGGGAAGGTTCACTTTCAAATTCTCCTTTAGAGTTCAAGAACATGTTTCTCCTAGAAGGACAATTTGCGGCTATGTGTCCAAAGCCTAAACATTTGAAACATTTGATAGAACTAGTTCTTGTCTCTTGAGGAGAATTTGGCTTGTCATGCATGGTCCTAGTCGGATTTGTTTTAGGTGTGGGGTCTTGGGAGAATTTGGAAGGTGTTTTGAATTCCTTTTTCTCTCTACCCTTCCAAGGCTTAGAGTAGTAGTCATTGTAAGAAGTACTCTTCTTGGCCTCTTGCTTTCTTTTCAATTGGTTTTCAACTTTTAAGGCCAAGTGAAAAACTTTTCAATTGTGAGAGGTGTGTAGAGAGGCAAAACCTGAGAGCAACCACGTTCCAGTGGTGTAGGGCTGCCTAGTCCGTGAACAAAGCAAGAACAAAGCCAAATGGAATGTCAATTCTAGCAACACCCGAGACTTAGGTTGGTCACACAAGCACTTCCCAAGTGTTTATAGGTTACTCTCCCACCCCAAAGCAAGGCCACACTCTAGCATTATCCAAGGAGAATGCAATATCTTTCAATAAAAGAGAAAACCTTATCAAAACCTTTTCAAGAGATTTGGACAACACCTTAACGAAAACAAGGAAGGATACAACTAAGATAAAACTTAAAAGCCTAAGGACAAGCAATAAAAGCACTCAATAACAAGAAAGTTAAACTCTAATGAAAGGAGAAAATTGAGACAAAACTTCAACAAGACAAACAAGAAAAGCACATGAAAATGACTCTATTGGAAAGCACTTAAATCATGCATCACCATTTCTCACTCAATCATATACCAAGAAAGACAATAACCCTTGAAAATAATTTGGGACTAATAAGCCAATATCACCCACATTCAATTTAAGAAACTAGTAGCATAACTTTTAGTGAAATTTGCATTTTGGTTCACCAAAGAGTAATTTTGGTCTTGGCTTTTGGAAACCAACTATTCAAAATTTTCTTTCTTCTTCAAAACTAGTTTCCCAAAGGTGTTTAAGGCAAAAATGAGGCGTCTTGGACACTTAGCCCCTTCTTTTGAGGTCACAATCCATTCCAAGGTACATACACCTAGCAAGATATATGGTTCATGTAATATTTCAAGCACTTAGAATACAATAAAAGAAAACTTCAAGTAGCATATGACTCAAAGTAAATCTCATTAACACTTTTCAAGACACTTTTAGCAAGGTGATTCTTAAGTAAAGCTCTTAGCCAACCAAACATTTAGCAACAAAAAAAACATATGTTCTCACTTCAACAATCAACAAAGAGTAGATAAAAGTAAAGGTTTCAGATACTTGAACCTTGATTGAAGTGGAAATATGTGTTCACCAAGTTGCTACAATTCACAAAACCGAGAGTCTCCCCCAAGATATTAAAACACACGGAACAAGGTTAGCAAATGAAAACACCATATTCAATACAACCTAAGCTCTAGATACCCAATGATGTAGGATTATCTTGTTCTTTTTAGAAGATTAATGAATATGGTGATGGTTGATTAAGAAAACCAAGGAAATCCCCACTGGACATTAAGATAGCAAGCTATCTAGATATGAAAGTTCATTTCCAAGGTTCTACAAAAGAGAAGAATGGATTGATTATAATTGAAAATCCAAAAGGAAACGCATAAAAGAGTAAAGAAAACCGAAACCAAGAGATGAAGAAACTTAAAATGATAAGCAAAGGAAATGGAGTGGATGAAAGGATCATGCCACTACAAGGCTAGGCTAGAAAAGTCATGGCAACCTTGAAGATGAGTGGTGTATGTGTCACTTGCCAAGGCAAGATAAGACTTGAAAGAAATCCACTCCCTAAGAAGGAATGCTCTCACAAATTGTTGAAACACAGTATATAAATTCCTAAAAATGAATCTTCAACCCCTCTACAAGTGTTAGAGGTCCCCTTAAATAGAAGAGTCTAGGGGCTTCTTAGAAAAAAAACAAAGTATGAGGATTACAAAAAAATCTAGCATGTTCTAGAAGGTAGGTCAACATAGGTGTACATGGACGTGTCTAAGAAGGATTCTTGGCCAAGCCGTCTAGGTGGGAAGACTTCACGGCCAAGGCTCCAAAGGATGCTTCTAGAAGTCTCTAGAAGTCTTGGTGTCCAAGGCATGTGGGTCGTCCCCTCTCTAGATGCTTTTAGAAGGTCTTACTCCTTCTCTTTCCTCCTTAATGTGCCAAGTTTCATCCTATGTGGTCCTTCCCTCTCTTATTCCTACAAAAGCAAATAAGTGACATTAGCATGTTGGTTTAAGGTTAAGCTAATCTTGAGTCAACAAGTCAACCCCTAAGTCAAGGTCAACAAGTCAACTAAAAATAGTCAACCAAAACCAACTTCGTGAAATTGAAGCTATAGTAATGCAAAATAAAGATAAAGAGGATGATGCCTTCCCTTTTGTCATGCTCTTAGTGATCCTCCTAGGGTTGGCATCCTTAGAACTTGATGAGGTGGTCACATCTTCATCAATCCCCCACATCCACATCTTGTGAAGCTTCTGCTGCCACCACATCCGTAATTACCCTTAAGTGATTTGTTTTTTAATTTTTAGGTATTATAGTGAGAATAACTTTGCCATTGATTTGGTTTTACATGTCGTCACCCATAATTTTTGTTTTTGTTCTTTGTTTAGTGGTATACATTGGACATTTACGAATTCACTGCAAAAGCTTGAAAATTTTCAAGTTCACTACACAACAGATGTCCACATCTGATTCGATTATTTTGTTTACGGTAATCGACATCCGTAGGGTTTTTTTTTTTGAATTTTTTGTGTATTAGGGATGTTACATTCAGTTAGATATTTTGGCTTACTAACGTCAACATTCAGACCTTGTTTTTTGTGTGAAACAAATGTCGACATCCAGTTTAGAATTTTGGCTTATAAATGTCAACATCCATAACTTATTTTTTTTATTTATAATGTAAAACAGATGTGGACATCAAATTTACTATTTTGGCTTGTCGATGTCAACATCCGTAACTTAATTTTTGGATTTATTTTGTGGAACAGACGTGGATATCAGATTTACAATTTTGGCCGACAGGTATAGACTTTCTTTTTGATAATTTGTGTTCACGGAAAATATAATAATAAACAATACTGACATTTGGAGTACCGAAGAAGATATTAGAAGTGCAGATAAAAGACCCCAAAGAAAAAGGTTATACCCCTACGGCTAGGGATGTCAAAATGGGTCGGCCCGACGGGCCGACCCGCTAGCCCGTCAGTAAATACATGGGCCGGGTCCAGAAATTCATCCCGTCAACCCGAGACAGCCCGGCCCGTCAAGCCCGCTGGCCCGTCGGGCCAACCTGCGGGCTAAAACGGACCGGCCCGCGGGCCGTATCACTTAATAAAAAAAAAAGCACGTGCACATTTTTTCAGTATCCCTCCCTCACACACACTCTGCGCCGAGACACCTCACACACTCTGCGATTGCGTCTCTTCTTCTCGACTCTTCTCTGCGCTCACTTCTCCTCCACCCACGGCGTTCTGGTTCCATTTCAACTTCGTAGCGTTCTGGTTCCATTGCATGGCTGTTTGTGTTGTGATAATTTTCTTGTTTAATAGATCATTGTTGTTGTATTCTTAATTGCAGGAGAATTTCTTTTGGTAATATAAAATTGGGACATTATTCAGTCAACTAAATTTGAAATGAAAAAAATTAAAATCTGATTGGGCCACAAATTATACAGATGAGAAAAAATTGGCGGGCCGGCCCGCCAGCCCGTCAGCCCGCGGGCCGGGCTCAGAAACGCAACCCGTTTTACCATGTCGGGCCAGCCCGACCCGACCCGTTTAATACGGGCCAAAAACGGGCCGGGCCAAAACGGGCCGGACTGGCCCGTTTTGACACCCCTACCTACGGCCTACGATTACTAATTGCATATCTACTAAAGGAAAAGACTTAAACACTCTTCACCATTGGCCCCATACCACACTATCACTCTCACCCCTTCCACTGCCACCATCGTCTCATTTTTAGTGCAAAGGAAGAATAAGAGAGGGAGAGTGCGACACAAGACGAAAAGAGGAAATGAAAAAAAAAAAAAAAAAAAAAAAAAAAAAAAAAAAAAACTAATTTTGAAAAAAAAAAAGTTTCAAAACATATTTCATATTAATATTCTTGAAAACTTATTTCAAAAGACATTTTATAAGCATTGCAAAGTTTTATACAAAAATCACATTTCGGAAAATTTTTTCGAAACACATTTTATACGTTCCAACAATTCTATTTTGACAATCACTTTCGCAAAATTTCGTTCCAAGAGTTTTATTTCAAAAATATTGTTTTGAAAATTCAAAAAAGATTATTCCAGAAAGCTTCCGAAATATGTAATTTACGTCACTTTTCTGAGGGTAAAATGACCATTTCAAATGTTTAAAGGGTGTGCAAAGAAATTGAGAGAGTAGAAGAAGTAAAAGTCAAAAGAAAAGAAAAACAGTAGGTTTAAAACATGGGTTGGACAGTATTATTTCCTTTTTATTAACTTATTCTCTCTTTTCTTTTATTTATTTTTGTTACCTATTGTTTCTATTATTTATTTTTCATCATATATTTTTGAAAAGGAATTTTCTATTTCTTTAATTTATATTTGAAAATTTTTTATTTCATTTTTTTATTTACTATTTTTTAGATTAATTGAACTTCTATGTTTTTTAATTTTTCAAAACAAATTTTATTAAGATATATGAACCAAAAATATATTTAATATCCATTGTAAATGTATATGAATTATTTCAATATAGTACATATTTGTAAAAGTCAAAAGAAAAACAGTAGGTTTAAAACATGGGTTTAAGACTTCTCTCTTTTCTTTTATATTTTTGTTAACTAACTGTTCTATTGTTTATTTTTCATCATATATTTTTGAAATGGAATTTTGCTACTTTTTCTAATTTATTATTGAAAACTTTTTATTTCTTTTTTTTATTTACTATTTTTGAGATTAATTGAACTTCTATGATTTTGAAATTTTTGAAAACAAATTTTATTGAGATATATTAATAAAGATAAATTTAATATCCATTGTAAATTTATATGAATTATTTCAATATAGTACATATTTGTTAATTTCTTTGAATTATTTGTTTTATTTAGTATTTTTTGCGTTTATGTTGAAAACAAATTTTACTGAGATAGATGAATCAAATATACATTTAATATCCATTGTAAATTTATGTGAATTATTTCAATATAGTACATATTTGTTAATTTCTTTGAATTATTTGTTTTATTTAGTATTTTTTGTGTTTATGTTGGAGAATATATTTAACAAAATTAGTTAATAAACTTAGTGGTAGTTGATAAGTTAGTTATTAGCTCTTAAGCGTCTAACTTATGAATTATGAGATGATTAACTATTTAATGACATAAGAGTGTTTAATAAATGTAAATTACATAAAACAATATTACCATATAAGTTTTATATGTAAATAAATTTTATTATTTTAAAACAAATAATTATGTTATCATGCAATTATAATTTAATTTTTTGAAAGAAAGTAATAAATTCTTATTAAAATTTTTAATGTTTTAATTCATTTTTTGAAATATTTATATGTTTTTTTTGTATTGAAGTAAGTCTAAACTAAATTATTTCTGTAAGGTCCTCTTTATTTTCTGTCCTTATTTTAAAAGTCCACCCTAAATCAGTTGGGCCTAAAGGCTGGTCCATAGGGTGCCAAAGACCCTAAAGCAGCCAAAACACTCTCATTCAGCTCTCACTTTGCCAACAACCACCTTACACTCTCCTTGAACTATTTTCAGAAGCTTTGCAAGGGTTTAAGTGAGCTCCCCTATTTTTTCTCTTCGTTGAACGATTCCCTCCAAGTAAGTTGATCTCTCTACTTTCCCTTCTTTTCTTCAAGCTTTAGTTCCACACTAGTCTTTGTCATAGCTCATTTTCGTTCATCCCTTATTATTTTCAGTTTCATTGTTTGCTTCTGCTTTAGGTGCTAGTCCGCTAAGGATTTCATTCGCTTGAGTTAGCATTTTCTAGGTAAGGGAAGCTAAGGTTTATGTTTTTAAAGTTATTTTACCGATTTTTGGTCTATTTGTATGCCTGTGATGCTTGAATGAGGCTGTTGGTCGAATAAAAATGTATGGTTCCTACTTCACACATTTCGTAAAATGATGTGGCGTTACTCTTTTTTCTACACTGCACACCTTTCGTAAAATGAAGGTTCCTACTTCATTAACCGTTGGATCGAGCTGAAATTTTAACAGCAGATCCTTAACACATAATTTTTTACTTTGAGCGGTCGGATCTTGAATCAGAGCTTTGTAGTGAAAGCAATTTTTATCGCAAGGTCACTGTAGTTTGGTTGTTGACAACACTGCACACTTTTCGTAAAATGAAGGTTCCTACTCCGTTAACCGTTGGATCGAGCTGATATTTAACAACTGATCCTTAACACATATTTCTTGACTTTGACCAGTCCAATCTTGAATCGGAGCTCTATAGTGAGAGCCGTTTTTATCGCAAGATCACTATAGTTTGGTTGTTGAAAGAATTGACCTTTGTTGCTTGTTTGGTGCATAACTTTCTTTATAGTTATTCAATTAAGTTGGTTCTTGTTTCACTTGGTTCTTGATTCAATCATATTTAATTTGAATATAAATATAAAATTTTTGGAGCTTTACATAAGCTGCAATTTTATTTCTAAAATCCCAAAATCGTTTGCATAATGTGTTGTTAAGTTGGATTGCTATGTTAAAGCATGAGATGAGTAAATATGCATGAGCATAATGGTTTATGGGTTGTGAATGATGAGTTTGACATGATCTTGGCGTGTAATGAGTATGGGATGGTTGGTTATAAAAGTGACATGGAATTAGTATGAGCAATAATGTTATGGTCAGGACGTAATTCCACGATAGTTTCATGGTGGTGCCTCATTGGTCAGGGCGTAATTTCATGAGTCTCTAGGTGAGATCTCATGGTGGTGCCTCATTTGGTCAGGACGTAATTCCATGACCCTTGTTAGTGGGAGTTCATGGTAGTGCCTCATTTATATAATTTAGTAAGGATTCAAGGTAAGGATTGCATCCTGACACTCTAAAGAGTCAGTTAGTCTCACATAGAGCGTACTAATTCGAGTGATGAAACATTGTAACAATTAGCTCGGTAGAGCAGTAAAGGCCACCACAAGTGCAAGCATCCGCTGAATCCGACTAATTATATGTATCCGGATAAGTCGTGTCTTGAGTCTTAGTGTATTGTTTACAAGTTATAATATGATTGATTGACATATGCATCTTGGACTATGAAATTGTATGTAACTGTATGATAAATCATTTTCTACTCTGGCTTACCCTTTGCTTGTTTGATTGTTATGTGTGTGATCTTCTCTCTTTGCGATGATCATCAATTTATTGATGTGAGCAGATGCGAGAAATTCTCGTGGTCAATAGGGAAATGGTGATTCCGCTGCATAGCCTTTCTGGGTTGGGTTCCAACTTTCTTTTAGGGCCATAACCCATGTAGTGTCTTGTTTTTGCACCTTCTTTGTATATTGTTGACCCCTTACACTATTTTGGTTACTGGCATCGTGGTGTGCCTTAATTTCTATTCTGGTTTCTTTTGGATAACTGTAAGGAGTAGTGTCTATACTCTAGGACCTTGCTTCTTATATTATCTTATCTGTGTGACATTTCTTTTAATTAAAGTTATTAATTAAATGGGGTGTTACAATTTCAACTTTACTTTTATTTAATTTCATAAACTAATTATTTCATTTGTTAATTTAAATTGTTATACTAAATTATTATCTCAAAATTTTTACCATGTAGATATTATGAAATCATAGATAGATATATATTCCTAAGCTATAATAAGAAACGTAGGGTTGTATCATTTATCGTTAGCTAAAAAGTTATAATTAAACTTTATCTATTTAATAACAACTTTCACTATTTTAACATTCAATAGATTTTTACACTCACTTTATATTTATTAATTTAATTTTTAATTTTGTTTTATTCTTTTTAAATATAAAAATTTAGTTTTTTAATGATTATATTATTCCTAATAGCGGGTAATTGATGTAAAAAAACATTTTTCTTAGTTTAAATGACATTATTTGGCTTCGTAAACTATTAAGTGATGAGGACAATCGTAACAAGAAGGATTGGCTGTCCTTTTGATGTGAAGCTAACATTCTTTTACTCTATTTTCTTTTTACTTGACTGAATGACGAAGTCTATCTTTTCTCTTGTTATTCTTTAATCGAGAAGATATTAATAAACAATAGGATAAATAAATATCAGTCTAGATAATTTACTAATGCCAGAAAAACATCATAAGTGTGTTGAAAATTCATCCCTAGAATCAGTGGTGGATCTTGACCAATAATTTTGAAGGAGCCAATTTATGTAATTTATGATAAATATGGTAATAGCAAAACATAAATAAGAAGAAGAGAAGAAACAACCAATTATTCTTAAAATATATTATTTGGCATTTTACAGTTTAATATGCAAAATCCAATTTGTGTAATTTATGATAAATATGGTAATAGCAAAACATAAATTTGAATGATGAGCCAAAATAATATACTCCAAAATTTATATATTTAACTATCTTACTAACACAATAAAAATAAATACATAATTTAGTACAACTATAACTACAAAAGAAATTACCTATATATAAAGGATTGTTCTTCGTTCCTTCACATTTTTGAATTCATCAATAATTCATTCCAAATAATTAATATTAAACTCCTCACCTGTAATTCGTTACCTTAAAAAAAGGTTCCTCTAATTGAACAATATAATCATTTGTGTCATGCTTCGGAATATGTAAATAAGTTGAATTTGTCCTGTTTTTATCATCATGGATAACTTTCTTTTAATTGCTTTAAAGAAATAAATATATTCTTTTATTCTTCATCACTATACCTATTTTTTTTATTTAAGTTTAAAATTAAAAAATAATTTATCATAATTTAATTAAAAAATAATTTATCATAATTTAATCAAAAAATAATTTATCATAATTTAATCAAAAAATAAAAATTAAGGGTTACTAAAAGTAAAATATATGATAATATAGTCCCAATAAAAAGTCAGTTATGAAAAATGAATATAAAAAATGAATATGAGACTCATGAAATAAAAAATAATGTTAAATATTAAACAAATGTTTCGGTAGAGAGATATTTTTTCTCTTCACGAATAAAAGTGAACAAATAAGAAATGAAAACAAAAATAATGAGTTTGTATCTAACTTGTTTTTTTCGAAACAAAAAGAAAACATGTGAGTGTGCTAGATGAGTATAATTTGTGAAAAACACAAAAACACAATGAAAAAGAAAATAAAAAATATCTTAAGAAATATTTGTATTTTTCATTACATTTGATTTTATGTTTTATTATTTATTAACATCGAATATTATGTTTTATAAAGTAAATATAAAATCCCCAATATAACTTCTACTAATTTCTAATATATATTAATATAATTTAAAAAAATTAAAAATACGTAATATATATATATATATATATATATATATATATATATATATATAATATAATATAATAAAATATAATATGATATGATATAATATAATATAAAAAAATAAAAAAATTTGGGGGCCATGGCCATTCCTGCCTCTAAGAAGCTTCGCCACTTGGCAGAATGAAATGCACTGAACTATTAAAAATTGTAGCGAACTGAAAAGTAGTTTGTTTGAATTAAACTAAAAAATAGTTCACATGAATTGAACTGAACTATTTTTTTTCTATCAAACTATATTGTGTATAATATGACATGAACTTTTATGTACCTTAACATATTTTCGAATTGCGCTATTTTTGAATCGAGATGTTTTTGAACTGTTTTTGAATTGTGTTGATTTTTTTTAAACAAAAACCTTGAAAAGAAAAGAAAAATTAACACCGGTTGACTCGACCAAATTTGGTTGAATTTTCGTTGAGGCCGAATTAGTCAAATTTGGAAAATTTCTGTTGTGATTGACTTGGCCAAAATTTTCCAAATATCGACTGGGGCCACCTCAGCTAAATTTGATTGGCGCCAACTTGGCCGAATTCGAAAATGGTCGACTCGGGCAAATTCAATCAAATTTCAGCCAAGATTGACTTGGTCAATTTCGAACGACTTTTTGCCATGACTGACTTAATCAAATTTGAATGAATTTCGATGGTGGATGATTTGACCAAATTCTACCAAATTTTGGTCGTGGCTGACTTTGTCAAATTTCCCCAAATTTCGGTTATCGTCGAATTCGCCCAAATTTCGATAGTGACCCTGGCTTACCTATCTCAACCTTTGACTTGATTTGATTCGTGTTGACCTTCGACAAAGATTGATCCCTGATGAGTGTGTATTTTTGCCCTCATTCAGTGTTTAATTCTGGGTATTTAATTGAATTTATGTGCTTAAAGAGTGATTTAATTGATAATTCTGATAATTAAGCTATTTGAGCGTGTGTGATAAAAATGTATTAAAAAGTGATTTTTAGCTGCAGAAATTATTTTTGGATATTTTAACGTTTGTTGATGCAGCTGAAGTTAAGATTAAGCTCATTAAAGGTGGGAAAATAAATTGATTGAAATTACAAGCACCTTTTAATAAGGCTGAAATTAGCAAGTTCTGGAAAAATCACTTCTGCACCCCAGTTTTTACTTATACACTCACATCTTTCTAAATGGGTCTCACAAAAAAAACCAATTATGCACCCCCTAATATGTCTATTTACACCCCCTCCTACCACTTAAATTAGATGTAACCAGATATTGCCATGTGGCAATCCTTAACTTTTAAAATTGGCCAACCAAAACAAGCCACGTGGCATTAATCCTTGCAAACACATCTACACCAATGAAACACTAACACATCAATATCTTCTCCTGAAACCCTAATCTCTCCTCTTGCACCATGGCCGGCAGCCACTGCTCCGCACCACCATCTTCACCATGTTTCCGTCGCCGGACCACCGTCAGCCATGGATCTCGCCGGAGTAGCACCCATTCGGAAGCAAATCTGCGTCAGCCACCACAGTTCCCTCATCATCTCCATGCAGATCGTGTCCTCTTCTTCACGCATATGTTGCCTCTCCGTTTCGCATCTGCACATCACAGCAACATCACGCATCCAATCACCATTGCAGACGCGAGACCAGCGCATCCGCAACTGTAGCGCGCCTCCGACCACCACACTTAACGTGCAGCACCGCGACGAGCACCACTTCCTCACGTCGTCACAGCAGCGTCTCCGCACCGCCATAGCAGCGAAAACCACAACCTGCGAAGGCGAAATAGAACCAGCGCGCATCTGAACCAGCAGCCGTTCATCACTTCCACCACCGCGCCTTCGTCGCCGAAAAACGGTAGCCGCAGCCCTCATTTATCTTTATCTTTATTTTAAAAGATATTTGAGAGGCTTTAGCAACAGAAAAGCCCAGTCCAATTCCTATATAAAGAGACCAAGGGAGAAGCAGAACAGACAAGCTCGGGACTTCGGAGTTTTGGAACCCTTAGGGGTGCCTAATTTTGTTTCCTTTCTCTCTCTTTTCTTCTCTCTATTCTTCTTTTGTATTCCATGGATTGCTAAACTTCTTGGGTTGATTCCATTGTAATTTCATTATGGATTCTGAGGTTAGAATGAAATAATTTCTTTGTTCTTTTTATTATTGTTGAGGTTTTCATTC
>Ga0214542_1006908_pt1 | contig 20224 bp, 17 predicted proteins | sample CNSS1metaG_FD_160096 | JGI IMG/M metagenome (GOLD analysis project Ga0214542, IMG submission 160096) | Root nodule microbial communities from cowpea collected in UCLA plant growth center, Los Angeles, California, USA - CNSS1 | ecosystem: Host-associated > Plants > Roots > Nodule | place: USA...
CAAACCACCTTATGTTGTATTTATTTTGAGTTATTTATTGCGATGAAAAGTGAGTGTGTAAGGTGTTTGATGAAACGTTTGGAGCGATTTGGTGAGACAAATTTGTGGGATTAAGCTAAAGGGATGTTGAAGGCCAGTTTATTTTGGCCACGGAGCAAGTTAACTTTTTGTGATTTTACTTTTACATAAAAAGATGAGTATGCGTGTTTGAGCGAATCAGTTTTGGAATAAAATAGAAATGAAGTATGCAATAAAAATGTGTAATAAAGTATTTGTGTTCTGTTTTCTCGTCGCTAGGTTGTTGTAATCATTTGTTAAATATACGTGATAAGTAATTAATTATACCTTGATTTAAAAGGGAGAAATAGTTTGTCTTTGACAGATTCTTCATCTTAGAAAAGGAAATAGAAAAATACAATAATAATAGTAATAAATGAATTGACATATGCTTGATAGGCATGGGACAACGGAGGAATGTGTAGGGTTTGAGGGGCACGCATTGGATCCCTGTTTCTATTTTAGTTTTAATTTCTCTCTCTTGGCCTGCGCACTCTGCAACCAAGTTCACACTCTCAAATAGGATCAACAAAATAAGCAGAAAGAAAAAGCAAGGTTGGTTGATCCACGCCCAAAGACTGAGTGATCGTTATATCTGCTTCCACCTGCGCTTCCCCTGATTCTAAATCCGATTCTCAATTAGGGAAATCCCCACTTTCATTTCTCTGCGAATGGATCCACCTCTATGACCCCATTCACAACTTTTTTCTCTTTTTTTTTGTTATTTTCATCACTTGAGTCTTCAACCAAACCATCATCATCATCATCACCACCCACTCTCTGCAATTCACACACAATTTAACTTTCTCTGCTTCGTTTAGGTTGCTTCACAAAGCTATTTACTCAATTGCTACCAAAACTGACAGCCATTTATATTTTCTATTTTCTATTCTCACCTCCACCAGAAAAACAGTTGAATTTCAACTTATAGTAATTTGCACGTTTCTCTCCATGGCATTTTCTGCTGCAACTCACAAATCTGCCGGAACTCATCCAGGTTTCACACAGTTCTTTCTTACATGACATCCTTTATCACTAATTCTCTGCTGCTTTATTTCTTTTCTGGGGTAAAGTGTGGTTTTATTGTAATAAATGACCTGTGCGATGATTTATTGACAATAAATGTTATGTCGGGAATGGAATTACAAAAAATATATAGCTATTTGTTGTGCTCTTAATCAGCCTGGATTGCTACCCGCTGCTTTCTATGTTTCTGACTCAAAAATTATACTTAATTATTGCTGTAGTAAGTTTTGACTTGTTTAACCCTGCTCTGGATAGTCCTTGAAGTATTGAGAGCCAAGTTTGAGATTGCACCCACTTGTACCTGTTTAATATTTATGTATTCTGGACAGGTAACTATAGATCCTGTAAAAAATATACATGCTGCTAAGTCAAGCTAGCACTTAAAAGGATAGAGCTAGAACTGAGATTATAATGGTATCATCTGCAACTGCAACCTTCTAAACTTTAATGATAGTGTAATACTTCTTATTCTTAGAAACATAAGCGCAGTGTCTTTCTTCACCCTCTCTATTGAAGCTATTTTGTATGTTGTTGCTGGGGAATGAATTTTGAATTTTGCAACAGGCTTGACACATCCAGCTGCTTTTTTGCTTTTGTGATATTATTGTTACCATGCTTTCTGTCGTGAATGACTTTATCTGACTGAACTGTTCGGCAAACGTTATCAATATTGAAAGGTGTTTTGCGTTTAATGTATATTTCAAATTGACTTTATGTTATTGTGTACTTCATGTTTATTTTTAGGGGCAATCAATGATGATTTATACAAGGAGTTGTGGCATGCTTGTGCTGGTCCCCTTGTCACTCTCCCTCATGAAGGGGAGTGAGTTTATTACTTTCCACAAGGTCACATGGAACAGGTATTTTGGTTTAGTATATATTAATTTTAGTCTTACAAATTCCAAATTTGAACTTAGCAAGAAAAATGTATTTGTAAGCCTGGAAAAATATAAAATGTTATCCTTTTTATAGGGATGAAAGTTGGCTTTATAAGGCATTTAATGGGCCATCTTTCTTGTGGTATAAGTTATCATTTATAGATTTCGTTAGTCTATAATGTAAAATAACTAATTTTTGGTAACATGGTATCACATGGTAGTTATTTGTCACAACATTGATTCTGAATGACACTCGGGACATTTGACATGCATACCTATATTATTGTAATGCATATGGCATTTTAATCTGCAGGACAAGCTGCCGTGGCATGGGATCTTAATTTTTGATCTTGAACTGCAGTGACATGCCTGTGTTCCTAGTTTTGAATCATGTACCTTGAGTTTTGGTTGTACCACCCATACTTTCTTTTCTGCATGCAGCATTGCAATTTTCAAGATGCATTGGGTACAAGTTTCGCGGGCATGGGATCTTAATTTTGAACATTAATCATGTCCTCCTACTTTAGAATCATTCTATACCATGGTTTTTGGACGGTCTGATTTAATTATTCTATTTTTCTATGGTTTAAGACTCCGTTGGCAATTGGCATGGATTCATCTTACCAGTATATAACAGTTTTTCTTAGAAGTAATTGTTGGCTAGTGTTAAATTGGTTTGGTCTGTGGTGGGAGAGCCACATTTCCCCGTAATTGGTTGTATGTTTCCAAAACAATGCAGAATTTCTTTTGTGTGTTCCATTCAAATTTTGGGGCCAGTTGAATATTACTATTTCTTTCAAAACTCAACCTAGGTTCATGATTGTGTGTAACAAGGGAAATAAACATGCTAGCCCAAACCACTCAATCCTCCTAAACCTGTCATTCACATTCGAAAATAACCAGAGTAATCACCACAATTCCTCAAAATAAAATTCAATTTTCAAATCCCACGAACCATGAAAATTCACTTCATATATATTCTGTTGGTAACTAACAAGTGATAAACTACAAAATATATGTCCTGTGTAAAGTCCTAATTCAGAATGATGTTTCAATTATGAAAATATTAGTCAAAAAGGCTTCAAAATAAGAGTTTAAAACATAGTTAAATAAATACATAAACATGCTAGAGGACTAAAACCAAGAACTTTATTGAAAGCTTTATTTACAATCAATAACCTTGGTATACTGAAAATTCTTACCTACTATATTAATAGAGAAAAAAAATAACTACACAAATTTGCTTCATTTGTTTTAATAAAATGGTTCTTAATCAAATTATTAGAAATTCAAGTCAAAGTATCTGACTGTTTGAAACTGTTGAAATTATTCAAAGTATAATGGAATCTGTAAAATATTTCACACGGGAGAATTCACTGGATAGAACTAAAGCAGGGTGAATAGACAGCCTGAGTAAACACACATTTGATTGACTAACCGAAAGCCATTTGATTGACGAGCATGAAGCTGGAAACCATAAGCACCTAATGTTTCTCGTACTATAATTGGACCCTGCCAGTTAGATTTTTGATCAAATTATAGGTGCACCAAGACGTAAACAATTAGAGCTTACAGCTGTTCGATAGAGTGCCTTGATGAAGTGTTTTCTCAATTTCAGAACAAAACTTTTTTCTCACAGTGGCAATCGTGTGGAAACAATTTTCAAAGGTATAAATTAATTTATTGAAATGAAATTATTTCAAGAACCTTTTTTTTTTGATGAATCATTCAGCGAGAACACTTTACCTCAAAAAAGCTAATACTTTCAGATTTTCTTTTCATAAGTATAATAATTGTCTCTAAAAATTACTGTAATTGACCTTTCCAATACTGTCAGTAACAGTAAATAATACCAACACTAGCACAAAATTATCATTTTATACCTGACATTAATCACTTTGGTCCCCACCAATGTCAAAGATAGATCATGAATTGTGTATTATCACTAAAAATTTTCACAGTTGAATTGGAGTTTCCTTACACTGTTCAATAACAATAGAAATACCAATGAAACACAAATCAGTGATGTCGCACCTAGTTGCTAATTTGATTCCCTAAATTTTTCAATGGAATGCCTAAATTGACCATCCAACCTGCCATGTATGAAATTGTAATAGTAAATTTATTATCCAAGCTTTTGGGTTTAGTTTACCTCAGAGCAAAACAAGTAACTTTCAAGGATTGGATAGCATGCACTGTTCTCAGTGTACAATCCTAACTTGAATTTTTTTCCCAAAATGAACTTGCAAAAGAGTTATATTTGAATCTTGGAAATTTCAATTTATTCAACAAATTTGCAACTTATGGGTGAGATTTGGTGGCTTTGTTGAACAAAAGGGGAGCAAGAATGAAAGAAAAGAGAACGTGAGGGATAAGAGATATTTGACCTTTGTTTGGAGAAGTTTATTGCTATAAACAAAAAAAATTAACATTTTTCCACAATTCACCTCCTATTTTGGTTTGTGAAATGGTGCACCACATTTAAGTTTTCTTATGTTGCAGCTAATTAGCATCTCTTATGGTGTCATTTTAGCTTTAAATTGTAGTAATTTTGATCCATAATTCCTTACAATTTTTATTTTGGCAGAATTTTGTTGTACTTTTAATGTTTATGTTCTCTTTTTGTCTTGTGTTGTTCTATTTTATAGCTTGAGGCATCGATGTATGAGGGATTGGAGCAGCAGATGCCTTCCTTCAATCTGCCTTCTAAAATATTATGTAAAGTGGTCAATGTTCATCTTCGGGTGAGTTCTGATTTTTTCTGAATAATCTTACCGGATACTCTTCTTATTGAAGTTTGTCACGATTTACATTGACAATGATTTCATTATTGATTGATCTTGGTTATGTAGGCTGAATCCGAAACAGATGAAGTATATGCACAAATAACTTTGCTTCCTGTAGTAGATGTGAGTGTAGTCTTATTCTTTGTTTTATATGATTTATATATCTGCACTCAATTTGTCTCTCAAACCCTTTTTCTAGTCACAAGTAATAACTGTTTTTTTCCATTTGAGTTCTCTTTCCTCTCGTTGTGTATGTCTTATTTTACCCTGCCTTGTTGGTTCAGCAAAGTGAAGTGACGAGCCCTGATGATCCTTTGACTGAATCTCCAAGGGTCAAGATCCATTCATTTTGCAAGACACTTACTGCTTCTGATACCAGTACCCATGGGGGTTTCTCTGTTCTTCGAAGACATGCCGATGATTGTCTGCCTCCATTGGTTAGACTCTTTCCTCCTTTCATGATGCCAAGGGTAAATTTTCTCTTCGTTTCTTTCAGCTGTACTTCTCTTGTAATTTTTGTTTCAGGATATGTCACAGCAACCACCATGGCAAGAATTGGTTGCAACTGATTTACACGGGAATGAATGGCATTTTAGACATATTTTTCGAGGTTAGTAACTTGGTTAATTTGTTTCTTTTCCCCTTTTCTTTCAATCTGTTTTTTCCCATGAACCTGTTATAGAGTGTGATAATTTGACTTTGGACATGTCTCTTTAATGATGTGTCCTTGTTTCCGAACACCGACACTCTTATGATTCATATTGATGAAGTTTCCGATATGATTTGGAAATAAGGGGCAAATCCTATAAGGGTAATTTAAGCATCCGTTTTAACTTGTGGTCATGTGGCCTGTTATGTTTTCTGTGCCAAGGTAATCATCCTCATTAATAGCTGAAGGTACAGCTTGCATGTGCAATAATTTTTGTTATGATTTTGTTTATTGCAGCAAAGGGTTCTATAAGATTAAATTCATGTTTATTTATACTGTCAGTGAGTTCCTGAATGAACTGAGTAATTTCCAGGGCAACCCAAGCGCCACTTACTTACCACTGGGTGGAGTGTCTTTGTCAGTTCCAAAAAATTAGTGGCTGGTGATGCCTTTATATTCTTAAGGCAAGTGATTAACAGCAGAAGCTACTATGCCTCCATTCCTGTGGGGGCAAGTAATAGTGCTTTCTTTTCCCCTCTTGCTTTTGTTCCTTAATGTTGTTTGTGATTTTGGGTGTGGTTTGTGTTGCATGCTATATTCCAGGGGTGAAAATGGAGAGCTGCGAGTTGGGGTTAGGAGGGTGATGAGACAGCAGAGCAATGTGCCTTCTTCTGTTATATCTAGTCACAGTATGCATCTAGGTGTTCTGGCCACTGCATCTCATGCCATTGCAACTGGAACACTGTTTTCTGTGTTTTACAAGCCCAGGTTTTGTATTTAACAACATGAAGTTGGTAGTTTTAGTTGCTCTTTTATTTTTGTTTGTGGTGTCATTGTTCCCCTTTAATAACTTCACATTTTTTATTTGTTTGCTTCTTTTTATGTGAATGATTCTCTTTTTTCTTTTATTGAGTTAACACTTTGTGCTGATTTGTCAATATTTACCTTAGAACAAGCCGGTCAGAGTTTATTGTGAGCGTCAACAAGTATCTGGAAGCTCAGAGTCATAAACTCTCTGTTGGGATGAGATTCAAAATGAGATTTGAGGGTGATGAAATCCCCGAAAGAAGGTGCATGACCCGGCTTGTTTGTATTTGATATTTGGATATTATCACATTATGCTATCTGATAATTTTGCTCTCCCCTTGAATGCAGGTTCAGTGGCACAATTGTAGGTGTTGGAGATAATAAATCATCGGTATGGCCTGATTCCGATTGGCGATCCTTAAAGGTAAAATTTACAAGATGCCTTGTGTGATTTTAAACTTGTGCCCAATATTGTTTATCTTTACCCTTGTTGTTATTTGCACCTCTAACTTCGTCGGACCATCCAATGAATGGAAGAAACATTTAGCTCCAGCATTTCTTTTTTCATATAACCTTGGCTGATTATTGTTCTATTGTTTATATGGTTGAGTTATATGATTCGGACAGATTGATTTGAAATGAAACTCGTTACACTGTCTAAAGAATAGAGTTGCCATAACATTCACTTAGCTGCCAGAGAGTTGCTAAAGGTTTAGTATAAAAGATTGCAATGTGCTGATGCTCCTCCTGATGGCTAGAAGTTAAGCATAAAACATCAGCTTTTGGTTTTGTAATTTTATGACGTATAATGATCCTATTTCAGGTACAATGGGACGAACCATCGTCAATTTTGCGCCCTGATAGAGTTTCTTCATGGGAATTGGAGCCACATGTCTCTACCACTCCTGCAAACCCGCAGCCAACACAAAGAAACAAGAGGGCACGGCCTCTTATTGTACCTTCTACAGTGCCCGATTCTTCTTTGCAAGGTGAGTTTGCTGGGCTGGTGTTACACAATTTCATTTTGTCAATTATGCTGTTTATTCTGTTTTTCTACATAATCCTCTTTCTTTGTACACCAGGCATGTGGAAATCTCCCATTGAATCTACAACTTTCTCTTGTGATCCTCAACATAGACGTGGCCTCTATCCATCGCCTAAGTTCAATCCTTCCGCAACTAACTTTATTGGTTTTAGTGGGAATAGCTTTGTGGGACCTCCTTCCAACAAATCAATATATTGGTCTAATAGGATGGAAAATTCCTTGGAATCAATTTCACCTATAGCCCTTAAAGAAGCTGGAGAGAAGAGACAAGACACTGGAAATGGCTGTAGACTCTTTGGGATTCAGCTACTAGAGAATTCTAAAGCAGAAGGAAGTCTACAAACAGTCAATTTGTCTGGAAGGCTGGGTGATGATAGGTTTGTTCCATCTTTAGATGCTGAATCTGATCAGCAGTCTGAGCCATCAAATGCCAATCGATGTGATATTCCTTCAGTAAGTTGTGATGCTGAAAAACCATGCCTGTCTCCACAGGAGTTGCAAAGCAAGCAAATAAGGAGTTGTACGAAGGTAGTATGGATTAGGTGGTTTAGCATTTCTCTTCAACGGTCCAGAAAAAGTGTACTGTTTTTGAGATTATTTATCTATAATGTAATTTCACGTTTTTGTAGGTTCACATGCAAGGAATGGCTGTTGGGAGGGCTGTGGATTTAACACGATTTTGTGGATACGAGGATCTGCTCAGGAAACTAGAAGAGATGTTTGACATCAAGGCTGAGCTGTGTGGGTCCATACAAAAATGGCAGGTTGTCTACACTGATGATGAAGATGATATGATGATGGTTGGAGACGATCCATGGGAGTAAGTTCATTTAACTTGTACATTTTCTTGTCCTGGACATTTTCATGTTTGTAGTTAACAGTATTTGTGCGGTTGTGATGAAACACATGAAAAGAAAGGATAATTTGATTAACAGCATACTTTTCTTCTTGCATTCGGAAACAGAGGGTGAGTAGTTTTGTGTGATTGTGGTATACGAAATTAACATGTCAGCACTTTATCGCAGTGAGTTCTGTAGTGTTGTGAGGAAAATTTTCATCTACACGGCAGAGGTGGTGAAGAAGCTCTCCCCGAAAATAGGGCTTTCAATGAATGAAAAATTGAAAGCAAACAAGCAGGATTGGGAAGAAATAGTCAATCCCGAGGAGCAGTCGTCTAATGTGGGACCCAGTTGCTAGAAATCATAATAAAAATTCCAGCATATTCTAGTTGTTGTATATGCAATAAATGTTGGTATTGTATGGGAATAGAAGATGAAGATGGTGACGATGAATGTGGCCATTGGAAACATGCCTACATAATTCAGACATGCTACTTTCACTTCCACTTCCAGTTGTGTATTGTGCAGCTAGGGTGGGTGGCTGGCACGACATGGTCTTGTTTTTACAGGCAGCATGGATGAATGGAATGCAGAGGGTTGTTGGTTTTATTTTGTTAGGAGATTCTGCTGTCTGTTTGATTTGATCTTGGCCTGTCTTAAATTAAAGATCGTTTTTTCTATAACTTCCAGACCTCTCTTCTCCTTCAGTTGATCATCCACTGGAATTCACTCAATGTGATGCATCTCATTTCTGTATATAGTATTTATTATTGTCTTGGAATTCTATTTGTATGTATCAGACGTGACCCTCTCTTCTCTCTCTAACAGCCCTGCTCAATTTTTTCTGGATTGTTTACTATTTCTGTAACTCCATCTCTTCCTGGATAATGGAAAGGAAAATCATTTTGTCCATCTGTTGTATGATTTTATGAATACACTATCTTGTTTGAGTATTGGCATTATATTACGATGATAATGGGATTAACTGACTCCACGACATTCTTTCATATGACCATGATATTTCGTAAAATAAAATATAAAAATATTAACATAAATATTTCACTAAGACAACGGAGTTCGAGTTATAATGTTAAAGACAAAATAAAAATAAAGAATGACTAAAATAATAATAAAATAAAAAATAAATTAATAGAATTGAGATAAGAAAAGGTAAATATTCATACATCTATACAATTTGATGTGGTGACCATGATAAAAGTTTAAGTAAAAATTGAAAAAAGAAAAGTTTAATTGAGTTTTAAATATTTTATGTATTTAGTTATTATTAAAAAAATGTTTTATTGAATGCGAAAATTACTTTTTAGTTTTATTTAAACTTTATTTTTGTTCTCATTAAGATGATCTAATTATTATTCCTATTTTTTATTTTTAGCTTACTGGTTAATTCGTTTTTCTATTCTTCGATATTAATTTTATTAATAAAAACAACTAATTAATAAAATACTTAAATAAAAATAAAAATAAAAATAAAATTTTAAACACACAAGTTTTAACTAAAACATAATTAAATACATCTAAATTTATAAAATACTAGAAGTTAATTAAAAAAAAATACAGATAGAAAGACAACATGAGAGAATATTTTCTTCTAGAAAAACAAACAGCAGTGAAAACAAAAAAAGTATCAATTAAATATATATTATAATTTATATTAATGGACTCATTTATGTGAGAGATGAGTTACATTCATGAGTAGGCGTTTTAATGTTTTCATTAAAACTGATTTGATTATATATATTATATACTATATAATTATATTATATAATATATATTATATATTACAATTAATACTTTCTTAGTTGTTTCTGAAGTGGCATTTTGAAAGGTTATTGGTTTTTAAAATTTAAAACAATACTAATTATTCATTTGTTATTTATATCATTATCCTTTATCAGTTTATAGAATATATTTATTATGGCAGAAAAGTTGAAAAAGACGAAATAAAAAGTTTATAAACATTTTACTAAAATAAAAAACTAAAGTAATATATAATATATAATTTATTATATAGTTTATAACATCTATAACAAATTATATACGTTTTAAAAGTTATAGAAAAAAATTGTTTATGAAAAAAGAGAGTAGAAGAAAAAGTTAAAAGCAGGGATGGAGACGGAGAAAGTGAAAGAGAGAAAGATGAAGACAGGACGAACAGTGCTGATAACAGGGGTTGGGAAAGGGCTTGGGAGAGCCCTCGCTGTTGAACTCGCCGGTCGAGGTCACACAATAATTGGCTGCTCCCGTTCGCAGCATAATCTTGATTCCCTCCAAACTCAACTCTCTTCCTCCAATCGCAACCACAACCATTTATTTTTCAATACTGACGTTGTTAGTGCTTCCTCAATCACAATCACTCTTTCTGTTTCTCTCTGTCTCTTCCCACTGACAAACACACTTTGATTATTTATTTCAGAGGTCCGACGATGGCGTTCAGCAAATGGCCCGACTTGTAATGGACCAAAAGGCCGTTCCTGACATCATAGGTTCGTAAGCGTAACCCTAATTCCTTTAAGTAATAAGTAATTTTAAATAAATTAGTATGAAATGAGGATGTGGATTTTTTGAACAGTGAATAATGCCGGAACAATCAACAAGAACAACAAGCTATGGGAGGTTCCGGCGGAGGAGTTCGAGGAGGTGATAGATACGAACGTGAAAGGGACTTCGAACGTTTTGCGCCACTTCATTCCTCTGATGATAGCGTTGAAGAATGCGGAAGGCATAATAGTGAATATGTCGTCGGGATGGGGGAGGTCCGGTGCGGCGCTGGTGGCTCCCTACTGCGCCTCCAAGTGGGCCATAGAAGGGCTGAGCAAGTCGGTGGCGAAAGAAGTGGGTCAAGGGATGGCCGTGGTGGCCCTGAATCCAGGTGTTATCAACACCGACATGCTCACCTCGTGTTTTGGTTCTTCCGCCTCTCTCTATCAGTCCCCTCACTCCTGGGCTCTCAAGGCTGCCACCCTCATTCTCAATCTCACCCCTGCCGACAACGGTGCCTCTCTCACTGTCTGACCTCTTCTCTTATTCTTTCAATTTCTTCTTGTATTTCTTCTTTCAAACAAATGTCAAACTTTTACATTATATAATTCATGTTCTTATTTACAACACACTATACCCTCCTTTTTCCTCTCTACACTATTCCTTCCTTGAAAGGTCCAGATTCATGCAAGAGTTTTATGACAAGCTTCACCTGTGCATACACAAAAACTCACCTTTAGGAAATTTATTTTCCAAAGTCTCAAACCTAATCATATTGTTTTTCAAACTACCAAGAAATGTCAGCTTGAAGTATTTTACAACATAGATCTGGCTAGTGCTAAAGCAAGACTAAACAATGACGAGAATCAAAACATAACTCTTTTAAAAATTTATGCATCATACCTGAGATGCTTCACGTTCCAGAAAATCTTGGATGGCTCCCCTAAATTCTTCATCAATAAGGTAATGACAGCTATACGTTGTGACAGGAAGATATCCCCGCTGAATCTTGTGTTCACCCTGGGCTCCTGCCTCTACCTTTCTAAGATTTAGTTCGATGGCTGCTTCGATTGCCTGTCACGTCAGCACCGAGTAAGTAAGTATATATATATATATATATATAAGTAAAACAAAACTTTTTTTTGTTCCTCGAGCTTGCATAGCGATGCCAGGCTGAAAAAGCTTGAACTCAGACAAGTCGAAAGAAGAGGAGAAAAACTCACTTGAACCAAACAATATGCGGAAGAGAGGCCGAATTAGACGTTACATAGAAAAAAAAAATTATCTGCCCACACCCACCAGCAAGCAAAAAGGGAAGCCCATTCCATAAAAAAAAAATATAATCTGATAATACTCACTATTTGTTTTCCAACTATAAAACCAAAACCTGGTAATAGGTAATAGCATTACCTGGTAATAGCATGCTTCAAAATGCAAACTCGGGTAGTAACTTCGTGGCAAACACCCCCATAGGCGCCCAAACAATGTATCTCCTCCAATAAGATTCAGGGCTCCAGCAACTAGCTCATCCCCTTCTTCAGCCACAACTAGTAGTACGTTATCTCCCATTTTCGATCCCAGCTCATGGAAAAATTCCCTTGTCAGGTGAGGAGTCCCCCATCTGTCAATAGACCAACAACAATACTAGCTAGTGACACTTCAACCATTCCCTTGTCATCAAACACTTTTAAAAAAATCAACTCTACAAGGTTCAATTAGGGTAACATACTTGTTATCAGTTGTGTTCCTGTAAAAAGTGTAGAAGGAATCCCAGTGCCTAGCCTTCCAATACAAAAGAAAAAAACAAGTGAGATCGTGAGTAGAGGGAATCACTACTAAAATTTTCCCCAATGAAGTATGCTATTGTAATATCTTTAAGGATACAGCAACTATACAATCATCACAGGGATATATTAAAATGCACACTAGAATTGAATTGCTCTCAAATGTGTAGTTACCAGAGCATCATGATTTACAGAGAGAATGCTCGGATGAACAAATCTTCCAAACCATTTTAAGTGAATATTGGATATTCCAGATAACATTAGTCTCACTCGCTGTTTTGGTGTGGTATGACAATGTCATTAAAATTTTTAATGGTTTGAGCAACTAAAACTTTAGGGGATCATTTGGATCATGTATGCGCTCAGGTCAATTTGCAAATGGATTAAAATTGGTGCGTGTAAGCAGCAAGTTACCCGTAATTGAGCATTACCCCACTTATAATGATGGCAAATATGCTATATTGTAATATTCGAAAATCCTATACTATATATAGGAAAAAGTGTAAGGTGATTTCAATATTCTTCATAATATCATTTTTTCTTATCTTGAGATCGAACAGAATTATGATGTTCTCCATCCTATTTCTAGAAGACATCAATCGGTCACATTTATTTCAACAGAAGGCACTTTATGTAAATGTTGTATGCACCTAAATCTTCAAAAAGTATATAATGTAAAGTACCTTTATTTCATGACCCCGGAGCCGTTTCATAATCAAGTTCTGGGCTGAGATCTGCAGATAAAGAGATCGTAAGATATACGTGACTGAAAAACTAACAGGTCAATGTGCATTGACATCATTTAAAATCCAGAATCATTCGGCTCGTGGTAACCCAAAGAAAAGAAGGCATTTTCGCAGTTCATTCTAATTGCAAAAAAATGTCATCACATTAATAATTGACCTATAGAAATAACAACACAGGACAGTGCTATTGGATAGAATTCTAAAAAAACTAACCACATATCAATAAATTTTTTTATATGAATACCAACCTTTTTACGCTCTTGACGTATATTTTTCCTTTTACTTTGCTTCATGTCTTTCAAGAAGTCATCAAAACTGCAAACATAAAATAACAACAGTATTGGTATAGAGTAGTGATGTTTATGATTAACTCGACAAGTATCTTTACAGAACTATTACAGTGGATCAAAATCACACGTGATAACTCAATGACATCTTGTAAACAGATAAAAAAATTGACAAATGAAGATGGATGATTGGATCCTTGCCACTGTCCAGCATATCTCTGATAAACAATATTATTACTTTAAAAAAATAGATGCAGGCTCCAAGAACAACATAAAACTGCGTAGTTCCATGGATGACTCACTTTTTGTAGTCACGGTTTTTCCAGTGGTACTGCATTCCAATCCTGGGAAGGAAGCCCTTCTGGGTGAGTTTAAGCCACTCATTCTCAGAGGGAAAAGTAACATGTAACGAGGAAAGCTGTGACTGTAAAGAGACAGAAAGAGCTTAATTAGTAAATGCATGTAAAAATAAGAAGCAGGTGGAGAAGTTGGTCATTGATTACATTGACAGTGAGGTCCTTCATTGCAGAGACAACAATGTCAAAGATTTGATCTTTGAAGGAGGTGTTACGAAGCAAGATTCTTGAACCGGTGACAGGGGTGAAGGGCACACAAGATTGTAACTTGGGGTAATATTTGTATCCGTATGAATGGTAAGCATTGGCCCAAGAGTGATCAAAAACAAATTCACCGTAGGAATGTCTGCAAGGGAAGAGAGTGAAGGAAACGACAGAAAAACGAGAAAGGTGAAAGGGTGAAAGGAGAAAGTAAGTGCGTACGTCTTAAGATAGAGAGGGACGACGGCGAGAATGTTGTTGGCCTGATCTTTGGCAACGATGTGGTGTGGCATCCATCCAGTTTCCCTCACGGCGGAGGCAGAGTGCTCCAAGGCGGAGAGAAAGGCGTGGGAGAGGAAAGGATTGAAGCTGTGAGGACCACTCGCATCCACGGCACACGCGTCCCATTCCTTCGCCGGAACGTCCGAGATGGAAGACAACACCGACACTCGAACTGTGTCTGTGTCTGTCAAACTGAAAGTGAATTGGTGTTGATGAGTGGAGGAGAAGGAGAGGGAATTTTTTCTGTTCCCTAATCCCCAATCCCCAAAAAGTGCATTAATTCTGAATCTGAATCTGAATTTCAATCTGAATCTCACTGGAGAAGGTGCCTTCCTCAGAAAGAAAGAAGAAGAAGGACTGCATGTATAGCACCTCACACTGCCTCCCACACCGGCCATTCCCACTTCTCCGGAACAACTCTCCCCTCCTCCAATAATCGGATAATATATATTTTTTATTATTAATTCAATATTTTCTTATTTCAATTTTGTGTTTTTCTATAACACAAAACATCAATTTTTGGATTGATCACCACTCACAGACAAACCATGATAATTAATGATAGGGGATATTATAAACTATAATGTTACAGTCTTCTTCATTTTTTCTTATCTTGCTTCTGTTATACGATTATTTATTACATCTACACTTCTCTCAGTAAAAATTGAAATATAATCTGCTGTATGTTTTATTATGAGTAAGAAAAATTATATTATCTTGTTTTAAAAAATTGAGATCAAAGTGAAAGTATTTAAAATATTTGAAGGAAATTGAAAAAATCACTACTGTAATAAAATAGAATTCTTAAACAAAGAATAATAAAATTTACCTATCTTAGAAACGATTCGTATGTGGTATGTTGAGTTTGCGGTGAAAGGACTCTAAGGATTTCGTACAATTTCGCACAATGTTGTTATTAAGCAATACAAGGAACTTTTTCGAGGAAATACTAGATATTTATCTTTTCTAACTTTCGGTTCATCAAAATAAATGTTCTTCTCTCTACATAATAATTCAAGCCAATTAAATGAATGTTAACCAGATATTTTAGTCTAAATATTCCAACAAATAGTAGAATAATATGGATAGTAAATATTTGAACTTATTATTTTATTGCTTCCATCCGAATGAATTAATGGTAATGTGAAAATATAATCGCCTCATTTGAATTTATAGAAAAGTAAAATTTATATGTAACACAAATAATAAAACCTGAATATATTAATATTATAATTGCTTATGTAAGTAGAATGCATCATTCACGCACGGATATATGTACTTTGTTTTAAATATTTTGTCTGTAAATTATTTGTTGTGATAGTGTTATATTTCTATCTTCATGAGTACTTTAAATTTTTTTTTAGTTAGGTTTAAAAACTGCAATATATAATTAATTATGTGAGAATATTAAGAAATTTCAATTTTAGATACCTTGTATATTATCTTCGCATAACATATAAATATTGGAAATTTTCATATTTGAAAGATAATTCAGAATCAAAATTTGTGACATAAATATTTTATTATTAATATTTTTTTCTGTATTGAATATAATATAAATAATTTTTTTTAAATCATTGACTTGTAAGCTTGTCGAAAAATTTAAAAACTTTACCTATTTAACATAATAATTTGTGGTTGAAAATAAGATTTTAAAATAAAGGAATCAAATTTATAAATATGAATGAAAGATTCTTATACTTTTCAAAACACATTTTTATCTTTTTAATAGAAATTATACATGATTTTTATATCTATAATATATATCTAAGCAGGATTTAAGGTTTTGTATGTTTTATTAAATTTGTTTTCAATTTTTAAAAAATGGAGGAATGATTTACAACGAAATGTGCGAAGAACCATTTGATTTTGAATTTCACTTTTTAAACTTTAGTTTGTTTTATTTATTTGAAAAAAATTAAATATATATATTCTTTCTAATTTTAAATTAATTTTATTTTTATTTTAATTTATACACTTTTTTTCTATGATTCATCCATTAAAATACTAATGTTAATTCATATAATTTGAAAATAAATAATAATAAAAAAAGAAAATTTAGGAGATCAAACATATAAATAATCTTTGTAGACATAAAAATATTTGCTTTTTTTTGTTGATAATTTTTTCAATTGTCAACTTCCATTATCATCATAATATCATTTTTTTTAAGCTGCATCGAATGCCTACCCAGGTATGGTATCTTCCTGATATCATGAGAAATTGTGGCAACATGAGACCTCATGAATCTAAGAGCATTACTATCGAGACAAAAGAAATAAATTTATTTCCCTCATCATAAAGAAACATGTTTATATAATCTAATACAAGATAGAACTAGCTTAATGAGAACCTAGTACAGTTAAACATGGGACAGGATAAATAAAATACACAACACAAAGATAATTTTCTTCTAATTTTGAAGATATTATACCTGAGGTTTGTGGTTGATATGGGCGAGACTTGTGCATGTCGACAACACAATCTCAGCGCCTAGTCCTCCACGCACCAGATTCTGCTGTTTTTTTAGTCTCCATATTCCTGATAGAAATTGCAACTATATATATGGAACAAACTTGGTTTCGTACAACTATGCTATCCCGAGTAAATTTATATTTGAGCATTAGACAATTGCCATAACACAGAAAATATGAACTATGTTATACTTTTTTATATAAATTATTCGAAAGAGTTAAACAATTTTTAAAACATTCACGACCAGTTATACCACTGGGCACTTTTCGGCCATCACATGATGTGTTATTCCGTCGCCTCAGGATTTGCCCACTCCAAAGTTGCTTTCGGGATTTTTCAATTTGGAAGGGTCTAAACTTGATTTCAATAACCACAAGCTTTATTTATCATATAATAATACCAACGAGAAATTATTAGCGTTTAATAAAGTATGCGGAAAAACAAAAAGGCATTGATAATAAATGCTGATAATCACATTGGATACAAAACAATTACATTTGTAAGAGGAAAAAGAATGTGGGGAAGACACAAAATTATCTCACCCAACAATGCCCCCACATACCCAGTAGGGACTAAAATTGGACACATACTGCGTATGACCGTAAGATGAATGAGAAGTGAATACTTTACTTATCTACAAAACTATAGCATTCCGACTAAATGCTCTAAAAGGAGGTGGGACAGTCTCGTTATAAGTAGAAAAAACTGAAAGCGCAAGAATGCATATTTTTTATCAAAACCAGTCGTTGCTTTATCTAATATCTTGATCCAGATGGCGGAGGAGCAGGAGGCAGCCGAGTTGGTGTCCTGCGACTATTAGAATTGGAGGCTGAGCTCACATCACCATTCTGGGATGGGTCACTGTAACGTCTACTATGACCACCAGCACCATACCTAGATGATAAGTCGCTTGGACCATTGGCAGCAGCATCAAAGGCAGACCTCCAATCATCACCTGACGAGGGTCCAGAGCTTCTTGGGCTGCTTTCTGCATAATTGTTTTTCCAAAATTATATAAAAAATCAACAAAATAAGTCTACATCTTAACTGGTTCATTATGTTCGAGGAGAGTTACAACAAAATTTATATGCATAATCTAATCATATTCTTTCTTCAACAAAAGCTAAAGGTCTTCTGAAACAGCTAGCAAACCAGCTAAGCTTTCATGGAAAGTAAGTCAAATGTGAAGACATTACCTGCTGCACCCCCTCTGTCGGACCAATTGGATGCTGCAGCCGCTCTATTGTCATGGACACCAAGCTGCCTAGTGAGTTTTGAAAGAAGGGAAGACTGTTTCTGAATTCGTTCCCTTTTGCCCTTGGCATTGCGGTCTTCCTGGAGCAGCTCCTCAATTTTTGCAGAGCTTTGGGCGCTGCGAACCAAAACATTAATACTACACTTAATTTTCACTTCCAAATGGTTCCATTCCATAATAGAAAATTGTAATAATTGAATTGTTCAAGTTTAAATGAATAGAATCAAAGATTCAAGTATTATTATTTATCGCAAACAAGAGTTATTAGACAGAAGAGGGAAAGAACTACTAGGGATAGGTTAAGATCACAAAGAAGTCCTACTAAAGAGAAAAGTCAAGCAAAAAGAATGAACTTACAATGGCAACTTCATAAACTTAATCTACTTGTGTACCAAACCCAAAGTGTCTGTGTTGATCTCCAAGACATTGAAAAACACAAAAATCCACAGGAGCATTCACATTATGACCAAATTCACTCATATGTGGTTGAATATACTAAGTAGATTAATATAACCTTAGGTTGCACGAATATTAATATTGACCAAAGTGAATACAGGTTGAATGTCAGTACATAACATCGTATCCACTAAGATCCAACACACTCAATAGTCATCCAGTAATATGATGAGAAACGACAGCACTTACCTGATGGAACTGTATAACTGGTTGAGCATGTCTTCCTTGGCTTTCTCTACTTGGCAAAGAACAACTGCCTGCTTAGAGCGAGTGAAATGATCTTACAAACAGCGCCAAATCTGAAGAGAAAATTGTGGCAGTTGACAAAAAGAAACTCACTTTTGGGACATTAGCAGCAAGGCTGTTAAGAACAGCTTCAACATAACCGCGTACTTCTTGAGACATCCATCTGAGCTCCTCTTCAGGATCTGCAGGTTTTCTAGCCATCGTATCCTACAAAAGATTTTGAAACATCAAAATACAAAAATGACCTCTATTCTAGACGGACTGTAAATTGGTTAGTGTTTGTAACTTCTAAAAAAATCTAACAGCAATAAGTAAAGGACTCCATGCTAAGTTCCAAAACGTCATAATTCATTTCTATATAAATATTTTCACCACCAGAAGAAGGATGATATTTGTTAAACTATAATGATGAAGAGTTAAAATTATGTGTTTTTGTGACAGCAAGAGTGGTTTATCTATCTTGAGAAAAAGAAATCAATACAATAAATAAATGAGATTTAATATGTTCTAATAATAAAGATAAGATCCTATAATAATAAGATATGATCTTGATGTTTCTGATTATAAACATCTGATCCTAAAAACTGTAATCATAAAGGTATGATTCTTATTTATCTAACTATAATACTGTTAAAGGAAACTTTTTGTATTTAACAAATTTATCCCAAACAAACCAACAAATTTCTGAGACCCAATCACGGGAGAAGAAACGAAATTTAAGTGGTTAATTGGTCAATTAAATGAATTTTGGAAAAGTTGGTTGCCAGTGTCTCAGAAAGGGCTACTACCTATGGGGTGAGGTGAATAACCAGAAAATTAATGGTGTGTTTATTTGGAAAGTAGGAAGTGGAAAGATAACAGATAGAAACTTACAAGAGAACCATCAGAAAGACTTTGCCGCATAGGAAAACCCGGTTCCCCAATGACTGGACCTCCTTTAGCCTGTGCAACACTTCTTAGCTTGTTAATCCACTCAACCTTATCTGCCATGCTCTCAGCTTTTAACAAAACTGCACTTTCAGCTGCAAAATGTATGTTTTAATATTGTCAGTTGTCACAGTTGAGGTTTAATCAGATCTGGTGAAGAATTCTTAAAGTGGAACACGTGTGGGAGGATGCAAAAATTAGAACAAGAGAGATTACCTTTCATAACAGTCTTATATGGGACCTTGTTTGTTATTTTGAAAACAAGGTTCGATGCTTTTCCAGAATCAGGTCCATTGGACTTTTTATCCTTGGAACTCTTTGTGGAGACTTCATCATCATCAGAAATGTCGTCAATAATGCATTCCTGATCAGCACAACCAAAAAATAAAACAAGTCATTATTCCGGTCAACTTCAAATTCTGTTTGAACAAAGCATTATGTTGTGTCTGAACCATTGATTATATGTCTCAGGAAAGATATTTAAGACTTCATCACAAAGGAGACAATATCCATGAGAACATCAAAGGGGGGAGGGGGTTTCACGGATTAGGGCTTTGAAGGATATTTTGAAAGACTTAATTTTATAAAAAAAAAAAAAAAAAAAAAAAAAAAAAAAAAAAAAA
>Ga0214542_1006913_pt1 | contig 20217 bp, 9 predicted proteins | sample CNSS1metaG_FD_160096 | JGI IMG/M metagenome (GOLD analysis project Ga0214542, IMG submission 160096) | Root nodule microbial communities from cowpea collected in UCLA plant growth center, Los Angeles, California, USA - CNSS1 | ecosystem: Host-associated > Plants > Roots > Nodule | place: USA...
ATATGGGCACATAGCTTCAAATTGTCCTACCAAAAGAACCATGGCCTTAAACCTTAAAAAAGAAGTAGAGAGTGAACATTCTTCTCCCCCTTCCCCCAAAAGTACTTCTTCCCACACTTCTTCTTCATGTGAAAGGATTAAACCCCTTGAAGTTGGATTGTTAATGATAAGGCACCAACTAAGACAAGTTTCCAAGGAACTTGACCCTTCTCAAAGACAAAACCTTTTTCATTCAAGGTGTCATATCAATGACAAACTATGTCCCCTCCTCATAGATAATGGAAGTTGTGTAAATGTGGCTAGCACAAGGGTTGTGGACAAGCTTGGCTTGAAAACTATCCCTCATGCCAAGCCCTACAAGCTATCATGGCTTAAGAAAGAAGACATTAAAGTAACTCAACAAGTCCTCATTAACTTTTCAATTGGAAATTTTAAAGATGAGGTGTTATGTGATGTTGTACCTATAGAAACAACTCATATTTTGCTAGGTAGGCCATGGAAATTTGATAGAAAAGTCTTTTATGATGGCCATGCTAACACCTATGCTTTCTCCTTCCAAGGTAAGAAGTTCACACTCCTACCTCTCTCACCCAATCAAGCAAATGAGGACCAAAATAAAGTGAAAGATGAGAGAAAAGATGAAAAAGAGAAATAGCAAGTTACCTCCAAAGTGTTACTTGCCTCTAAAAAAAGATTTCCAAAGCAAGATGGACATCACCATTCTTCCTTCTCTTGCAAGGCTCAAAAGGAAGACCCAATGCGCAAGCATGAGAGGAAGAATGGTCTAGAAAAGAGGGATGGCCTAACCAAAGCTAGGGGTAGAACCCTTAGAAAGGATGGAACAAGAGCTCATAAAAGGGAGGCGCAAAACCTCCCCTAAATCAAGTCAAGCTCCATCTACAAAGGCTTAAAGAACTTGTGGTCAAATTCTCTCCAAGAAGGGGAGGATGATGAAGGATTGACCCCAACCAAAGATGGAGGCACATGCTTAAGAAGACTAAGCATGTTTAGAAAGGAAGTTCACTAATCCTTCATCCCTTTCATTTGTGTTTGTTATTTTTGATTCCCTAAGTTGACTTAGTTGAATAAACTTTAGTTGACTTGTTGAACTTTTAATAGGTTTGACTTGTTGACTATAGTTGACTTGACTTAAGCCAACATGCTAATCTATGTTTAAAAAAATAATTCTACTTAGTTCATACTTCAACATAAGCCCAAGTCTTCAGAGATTGAGACCAAGGGCAAACTATTTTCGTGAATAAAATCTCAACAAATAAATAAAAGTATCTAATGTCAATGATCCAATGCGGGCAACAATTAACATCTAAAATTTCTACCAAAGAAACTATGTACATAAAATGACATACCCTTAAAAGGATAAATATTAAATACAGTTAGATACTATACAAATAAAAGTATAGAAATGATGCACCTTATCCAGCAACAGTTAAATTACAAGATGCTTTCTTGTCACATAAATTTGATGCCTATATAGAAAGCATAATAACTTTAAAAAAACATAAACTCTAGCTTCCCTTACCTCGAATGGAGCTAAACATTCCTAAAGGACTCTTGGTGGAAGAGAACCAGGACCAAGAACAACTTAATGAGTTGAAAACAAACACACGAGCAAGAAAAAGAGGACCGTTTTTTGTAAAAGTGGCAGAATGAAGGGTAAGTGACATTGACGGGGTCTTGGGGGTCTAAAGTGGGCTGAACTTGAACCCTTAAGTGGCTAGGCACAACCCCTCTTTAGGACAGAGTTTAAAATATAAAAATGGATCTCACAAATGACATATTAAATCCATGGTAATTTTCGCTTAGTTGATTACTTAGGGTTAATGAGAGAAAATTCGAATAGAACAATTAATTTGGTAATCTGTGATTGGTGGACTTTTGATTGAATCAAGGAATCATTGCATTTTTATACAACTATTAGATTACTCTGTTTTGTGAATTAAATTTTGTGTTGTGTAACACCCCAAATTTGGGACATCATGGAACGTTAGAAAATTTTTGCGTTTAGCAAAAAAGGAATAAACATTGAAAATGTACTTAATAAAAACTCTTAATTTAATTTAAATTACATAGTTCAACCTGTCACTTTGTCAAAAACTTCCAATAACATTTGCAATCAAATGAAAATTACATAATTTTTAGTATCTGATTTAAAACAAATAAATATATTATAAAAACTCCTGAGTCCACCCCAACCTCTCGTCAATCTACTCCATGCCAAGATTATCTGCAATATCATCTGCTCCCGTATAACACACACGTTATACGATCATCGCACATACAACAAACACACAAACAAACAAATAAGGGTAAGCTAACCATAAACAATGATATTCATACAAGAAATTCATGAATAAAATATGTCCAATGATACTCAACATCATATTCAAGTAACACTTAATAAAATTTCAATCAATCATGCCAAACCAAACATAGCACCATATTCATCTCAATTCTTCAAATATAGTGATTATAAACAAGCTTTGGTTTTTCGCGGCCTCTCACCCCACAACAACATCTAGTTTCCTAGAACAGATGGTTCGATGTGTCCCGCTTAATGCAGCCAGACTGTCTCCCTTATCCCTCAACGAATTATGAGTAAAAACGTCGATGCATCGCACATCGGACACTATACTCGCAACGAGCCAAAATAAGGTGAAACATCTTTCCCCTCCCCATTGCTTCACACAGGCGAGAAGGTACAACACTCGAACCAATCCTCTACCACTGCTTCACACAGGCGAAGAGGACCCCTTTCCACTGCTTCAAACAGGCGAAAGAGTCTTCACTGGGCTCCTAGGTACGGAAAACCTCACACAACACTTAATTCCACCAAGAGTTCTCAACTAGGCAAAACACTCCCAATATTCAACACATGAGAATTACATATTGCCAATGAAATACTCACCACCGCATCATGCATGGTAAATAAAGTTCCATAACATAAACCCATCAACTTATCAAATAACATATTTATACAACGAACCTAACGAATGACATTCATTCTAACACAGGCATAACATCACACACAAGTAACTATCCTCAAATGACCACTTTAACTCCCTAACCATACAACCCATGAAAACATACGTAATTAAAATCAAGCAAGGTCACACTAATAAGTATAAATAACCAAATAATATCATAGCATTATTTAATATTATCATGCCAAACCATAACTTTCGAAAAAGACCAAAAAGAATAAGGAAACAACTCCATGCACGTCATCTCACAACCATAGAGTATATGATACATATTTTTAGGAGTTAAATATGTTTTTAGTCCCTTAACTTTCAGTGAATTTTGGAATTAGTCCATTTCAAAAATTTGGACCAATTTGGTCCTTCATCTTTCGAAATATATGGATTTAGTCATTTTAATCAAATTTTGTGAAGTTTATTTGACATTTCAAGCACGTTTCATAATAATATTTGACTTAACATTAAAGCAAAAATGTCTCAAATAGTATAAACAACTCAAATACAATCTTGAAATGCGTACGAAATATCAAATAAACTTAACAAAATTTGATTAAAAGGACTAAATCTACGTATTTCGAAAGATGAAGGACTAAATTGGTCCAAAGTTTCGAAATGGACTAATTCCAAAATTCACTAAAAGTTCAGGGACCAAAAACATATTTAACCCTATTTTTTAAAACCAAAGAGCTACCCATACCACCAACATTAAAAATGAATACATATATATGTGACAAAGAAACCATGAATTGTAAGAAATGTATGCATGAAAAACATGTGGGCCCCATGGTATTCTACCACTCAATTAACATGAAACTTGCAAAAAGAAAAGAAAGAAGGAAAAATAAAGTGGCTACACCAAACCCATAATACATCTACATGAACCAAAGTGAGAAAGAGTAAATGTAAATTATATGTGGAGTCCACACTCAAACATGAAAGTGGGAAACAAAGTACATGTAGTCCATGGTCATTTATTGCCCTATTACACAAGAAGAAAGAAAACGTATTTCATATAAATGAAACCCACTTTTAACTGCTTAAAGAAACAATTGCGAATTTGTGTGTGGCCCACCTATTCCAAAATTAGAACCCATGCTTTACGTGAAGAGACAACCAAAAAGGAAGAAAGAGAAAAGAAATTGTGGTGTGCAAATGAAGAAAGAGAAACAAGCAATGTTTTGTTTTCGAAAACGTGATTTGCACCATGTAGAGAAAAGTATACCAATGGTCCTAAACAAAGAGAAACAAAAGGAAGGAAACCAAAGGACAATTTGAAGCTATGTGCCCATATCCCAAACACTTAAAACATTTTATAGAACTTGTCCTTGTACCTTGAGAAGAATTAGGAGTTTCATTAGAAGGCCTAAACGAATTAGTCCTAGGAGGTGGGTCTTGGGAACTCTTGGGTGGTGATTTATCATGTTTTCTTTCTTTATCTTTCCAAGTACTAGAATAGTAGTCATTGTATGAACCACTCCTCTTGGCCTCTTTTTTCTTTTGCAATTGAGTTTCAACTTTGATGGCCAAATGTAAAACTTTGTCAAGAGAGGAGTACTCATATAACTCTACTAAATCTTGTATGTCCCTCCTTAACCCACTCACAAATCTAACTACCTTTTCCTCTTCACTTTCAAATTGGACTTCTACTAAGAAGCATGGACTCCATTAACTTGTAATATTCATCCACACACATTGACCCTTGTTGAAGCATTTGGAGCTTCAAAAGAGTCTCTCTCCTATAGTAGGAAGGAACAAATCTAGCGCGCATCAAATTTTTAAGGTCCCTCCAAGAAGTCGCGAGTGACTCTTGGTTAATATTGTCCATACATAATTGATGCCACCAACTCATGGCATAATCCTCAAACTCTAAGACTACCAAATCTACTTGCTTTTGATCACTAACTACATGAATGGTAAAAAATTGGTCTACTTTTTGTTCCCACTCAATGTAGATGTTTGGGTCATTTTCTCCTTTGAACTTAGGAATCTTTGGAGTTTGCTTCTCTTGTGATGGGTTGCGCCTAGAATGCCCTATTTTCCTAGCCTCTCCTTCTTACTCCCTAGCTTCAAGCCTTTGAATGTGCTCTTGGATTCTTAGGTCACTTTGCTCCTTGTCCTTTCTCAATTTTTCAAAGGCCTCCTTCCTAGACAACTCCAAATCCCGAAGCAATCTCATCAATCTATTGTTTTTGTTTGGTGTAGGTGCATTTGATGAACTTGCCATGATTCCTACAACAAAAACACTCAAACCCAAAACAAAATAAATGAATTAGGGGTTAGACAACATGAAAACCAAGACCAATTCCAACCCAAAATGTAACCCAAGTGTTTAGATCACTCTCCCAAAGTAACAAGGCAAGACTACACTCAAAGCTCCTCCAAGGAGTGAAGAAAAAACATTGTTCAAAAATCCTTTTCTTGCATACAAGTGGCTCGGTTCAAATACTCATGAATTTCAAGAAGACAAACATACTATGACAAAACCAAGAGTACCTAAAGACAAGCAAGAAAAGCACAAAAACAAGAAATGCTAAACTCTAAAGAAGAAAATTTTGAGACAAAATTTTAACAAGACTAAAACAAGAAAAGAGCATTATAAGAATGACATGGAAAATACTTGAACATGCATTCCCTAGTCCTAAATCATGCATACACCAAGAAAGATCATAACCAAGTCAAAGAATGGAACTAATTTGCCAATATCACCCATTTCTCAAGCATGAAAACTAGTAGCATAACACTTAGTGACAAACACACTTTGAGTTCACCAATGAGCAAGTTTGCTCTTGGTTTTTTGACAAATTTTGGTGTAAAAATTTTCTTCTTTTCACAACTAGCTTCATAAAATGGTGAGAAAGAGTTTTAGGTGGCTTGGACACATAGTTCTTCAAATTTTGGGCCAAAATCAATTTCATGGAGCATACATCAAGCAAGACATAAAGTGAAAGCAAGATTCAAATACTTGGAAAAACAAGAATAAGAAAACTTCAAGTTAACATATGACATATGACTCAAGTAAAAGTTAGACACATTTAAAGACTCAACATAACATACACAAAGACACAAACATGTAGCTATCATGCATTTAAACTCATGGATTTGAACCTCAAAGACTAAGCATCCAAAGACATGTTATCCAACCACATTTAGGATCTTAAAGAGGTCAAAAAATCGTAGCCAAACTGCCACAACAAAACCTGAAAACGCTGATTCACGTATTCTTGGCAGATCTGACCTTTGCTCACTAATTTGATCATAACTTTCTCCACAAACCTCAAAATGCATTGGTTCTTTTTTTTCTGGAAACTAGCCTCAAAGAGCTTTCTTTTGACATCAAAAACGTAATTTTTGGACCGCTGAGCTGGTGCAGTTTAATGTTTTAAAATCGCCAAGTTTTCTACCAGCACTATTTTTGTGTCATAGAAGTGGATTTGAACCATACCAAGATAGCTACAACAAGACAAGGTTAGCACATGAAAAACACCATATCCAAGATAACCTAGGCTCTATATACCAAATGATGAAGGATTAACTTGTTTACTTTTAAGATTATTGAATATGGTGTGAGTTGATTAAGAAAGCTAAGTGAAATCCCCGCTGGACATTAAGATAGCAAGCTATCTAGATTTGAAGGTTCCTTTCACAAAGCTCAAGAGAAGAAGATGATGAATTGATTCAAACAAAAAGGAAATGGAAAACACATAAACCATAGAAAACCAAGAACAATTAAAGGAAGAAGAAAACATAAAAATGGAAAGGAAAGGAATGGTAAAAATGTGAGAAGCACACCACTACAAGGCTAGGCTAGAAGCCATGGCAACCTTGAAGATGAGTGGACGTATGCCGCCACTTGCTATGCAAGATAAGGCTTAAAAGTATTCACTCCCTAGTGAGGAAACTCTCACAAATGGTTGAGACACAAGAGTGTTTTTACTTCAAAATGTTCAACCTTTTTACATGTCTAGGAGCACCCCTTATATAGAAGAGTTTAGGGGTCTCTAAGCAAATAAAAGATACCTAAGGATGTCTCTACAAAAACCTAACCCTAGATTCTAGAAACTAGGTCAAATAAGGTTACAAAAATGAGAGACAAAAGAGCCAACTATGGTGTGTGCAAGGCTAATTTCGTTCCAGCACAAAAGGAGACAAAGAATGTGTCTCATATGTCTCCAAAAAGTGGCTAAAGTGTGCTAAAAACAAAGGAGACCAAAGGTACATAAGTACACTTGTTTTATGCCTTTTACTTTATGCTTTATGCCTTTGCTTTACTCTCTCATCCACATCATTTTTGCTCCCCAATCACCATGTGTCACCTAACATTGCTTTCTTACTCCTAATTAACCTACAAAGAAAATAAACATAGATTAGCATGTTGGCTTAAGTCAAGTCAACTATAGTGTGTCGCCTAGCGGTTGGGACTGACCCGCTAGGCTGTTTTTGGAAAATTTCCAGAAACCCGAAATTCAATCAGGACAGGGGATTTTCATGCATAATCATACGAAATAACAAGCATTGGAATTTAAACAACACAAGACCACGAGTTACAACTCCCCTAACCTGGATTCCTGAGCTTAACTTTAGCACTTGAAAATTCTCCCTTGATTCCAATGACCTTCCTTGGCTCTTCTCAATTCAGTCCAACGCTTCACTCAAACCTTACTACTCTCAAATTTCGTTCTCTCCTCTCGAAGCACAATGGCAGACCACCAAAACCCTCTCTCTTACCATTAGTTGGCCTTTTAATTGGGTCTTAATGTGGTTTAATGGCATAAAAACGCAAATGGTTTAAAACTAGTGTTTATTGCCATTCATGAGTGTATTATGGACAGTTTTCAGCCACTTCTAGGCTACCCATTCATCTAGGGTTTCCTTCAACTCTTCACATTCAAGCTAAAACTAAAATTAGCAAAAATAAAGTTTAATTTGGGTTCTCTAAGGCTTGAACCCACAACCATGCCAATGCTCAACCATTCAACCAATTCATGTTTTATGCTAACTAATATAATTCAACTATTATATTATCCCACAACATGATCAACATATATTTCAAAATAATAGCAAATAAATTGGCATAAATAGGACTCGAACACAAGTCCTCTCACACATTTAAGTACTCTCATCCACTTGAGCTAGTACTTTTCCATGTCATATAAATTAGAATTTAATGTCATAAAGGCTTCCACAATCCGCATTTATTAATTAATTAAATTCTACGGGTCTTACAAAAACCCTATATTTTTATAGTTATTAGTTTTAATTACATTTTATAAGAATCAAATATTTGAAATCAATTTCGTATTCATTGAGAGACAACTCAGGGTTATCTTAACCCTAACTAGTTTGTTCACTACTAACTTCACAATATTGAAGTTGCTAAAGTTAAGTAGTGGTAATTTGATCACTTCCCGACAGCGATATCAAATTTGTGTCGTTGTCGGGGAGTACGATTAGTATTTTCTTTATTTTGATTCTTATTCATTCATTTAACTTTTGTATTTTATTTATTTATTTTTATTTTATTTTTAACGCATATACGTTTAATAGAGTTTGTGTTTTTTATTGTAGTCTTTAGTTGTTTTCGACCTTTCTAGCAAAATATCTATTTTTGTTTTGATTAAGAATTTCTCTTTAGAAATATTTTGAGAGTAGTTGGGAAAACTCTGGCTAGGAAAAACTTGGTATTTAAGTTGTCCACTGTGACGCACCTCTCTTTCCTGAGAGTGAACCCAACAACATCTTAAATTCTTTATTTCTTGAAATCTTTTTACAAAACACTAACAAGAAAAAAATCAAAAAGAAAAGAACGTCTTCAGACTGCGTAGTGCATGACTCGAGCCAACTCAGGTAAAATCTATCAATTTGATCTGGAACTTGAACAGAACTTGCACAAAGCACGTAGAAGACTTGAATTCGGGTGTTCTATTGAGGGAACACCTTCTACATTTGAAGCTACTGCAGAAACAATACCTTCATGCCCTTCATTCACAAAAATAGCTTTTGATCCTTCATTAGATCCAAAACCAAACATAATGGAGGAGAGAACCATCAGACAGTTGGCCACATCTAACAATCCCATCATCAACAACAATATCCAATACCAAGAAGGGCAGTGCGAGCTCAAGACTGACCTACTAAAGGCCTTGCGACAATTTCATGGGTTATCAGGAGAGAATCCACACAAACACTTGAGGCAATTCCATATGATCTGTGAAAACTTTAGATCTCCCACGATCGCGCCAGAAACCCTTAAAGTGAGAGCTTTTCCTTTTACTCTTCAAGGAGCGGCACGAGATTGGTGGTACTACCCTTCGTTGAGAATCACTAATTGGGCAACTATGGAAATAATTTTTCTTGAGAAATATTTCCCTACATCTCGAGTGGTTGTCGTTCGTAGAGAAATTTATGGAATTAAGCAGCTAGAGGGAGAAACCCTTAGTGAATATTGGGAAAGATTAAACAAACTCTATGTATCTTGTCCTCAGTATCAAATGCATGAGCATTCCCTCATTCAACACTTTTATGAAGGAATGAGTTCGTCAAACAGACAATGGGCAGATGCTGCAAGCAGAGGATCTTTTTTGGATCAATTGCCACAAACTGCTAGAGAATTGATTGAACGAAAGGCAACTTATAGCCAACAATATGAAACAAGAGAATATTCAGTGACGTCGTTAAGGGGAGTTCACGAAGTTGAGACTTATGCAGCTACTGAAAAAAAAGATGGATGAAAGAATAATTGGGTTAGAAAAGAAGTTTGATGAGTTGCAAGCTTGTTCAAAACTTCAACTCCAAAAATAGCAAAGGTGTGTGGAATTTGTACTTCAACAAGCCATTATACTGATGAATGCCCTAGCTTAACAGGAACTACTATGCAGGAACCATCTCAAGCTTTTGCTGCCAACATGTTTGGAGGAAATAGAACATCTCAGAATAATTATGACTTGTTCTCCAATAGGTATGATCCAAGTTGGAAAAATCATCCAAATATGAAATGATGTAATCAATAACACAAGCAACCCTATGTTCCTCCTCAGACGAGACAACAACCTCAACCAGATGTTGCATCGCTAGTAGAAAAATTTATGAATATTATGGTTGAGCAGAATGGTGAAATAAAAAAGATGATTACTGACTTGACTCAGAGGGTGGAGAAGTTAGAATCTAAAGTTAATCAAGGATCAAGTTAACTACCTGCACAAACTATGGTCAACTTGTGTAATAGGTGCTATTACTTTAAGATCGGGTAAGTAGGTACGAGGACTTGAGGAAGCCCAAGAGAATGAAGATAAGGAAAACGAATTTGCACCCATTAATAAAAGTGGAGGATCAGCCGAACCAATACCACGTACATTTGAGACGCCTACACCCACTAATGACTCCAGGTTAGTATCCTCTAATTCTTCTTCATCTTATTCTCCCCTTCCTCCCTATCCAAATCGTTTGAAACCGAAAACTAAGAAGTTGGAGGAGTTGGACCAAGAAATCTTGAATACTTTCAAGAAGGTAGAGATAAACATCCCTTTGTTGGATGTTGTGAGGCAAATTCTGAAATATGCCAAGTTTCTTAAAGAAATTTACATAAATAGAAGGTGTGTTAGGGATAATGAGGTTGTGAACTTGGGAAGAAATGTATCAAGCTTTATCAAGAGACCTATCGAAATACCACAAAAATGCAAGGATCCAGGTATGTTTTTTATCCCTTGTGTTATAAGAAGTACTAAGTTTGACAATGCCATGTTAGATTTAGGAGCTTTTATAAATGTGATGCCTTTGTCAGTTTTTACTTCTTTGGACCTCTTAAGACTACAGGTGTGATCATTCAACTGGCCAACTATAGCATAGTTAACCCTGTAGGTGTGTTAGAAGATGTGCTCGTTCGAGTGGACAAGTTAATTTTTCCTGCAGATTTCTACAACTTGGACATGAAGGACGATTAAGGAATGAGTTCAACTACAATTATCTTGGGAAGACCGTTCATGATGACAACACGTACAAAGATAGATGTGCATGCAAGATCATTGACTATGGAGATAGGAGACGAGAAGGTGCAGTTCAATGTGTTGGAAGCCATGAAGCACCCGACTAAAGACCATTCTTTGTTTTGTATTGATTTACTAAGTGATGTAGTGAACAATTTTGCTTTTGGTTTTTTAGATGTTTTTTCTGGTTTTTCTTTTTTGAATATGTCATACACAATTTTAGACGATAAAGAAAACTTTAAAATAGGTGATATTGAGGACGCGGTTTCACTAGATCATACCTATGTGGCGTCCGAGTGTAATGCTGAGGTGGCTGAAATTACCTTAGGCAATAAAATGTTGCCGTCTGTGGAACAACCACCCATTTTGGAGTTGAAACCCATACCATCTCATTTGAAATATGCTTATCTTAAGAGGGATGGGAAACTCCCTATTATTATATTTGTCTTGCTTAGTGATGATAAGGAACAACAGTTGTTGCAGGTTATCAAAGATCACAACAGAGCAATAAGTTGGACGTTGGTATTAGTCCTTCTTTTTGCACGCACAAAATAATCTTGGAGGAGGATGCTAAGGCAGTAAGGCAACCTCAGAGGATTGAATCCTCAACTGATGGAGGTTGGGAAGAAGGAAGTCACTAAGTTGCTACAAGCAAATATTATATATCCTATTTCTAACAACACTTGGGTGAGTCCTGTACATGTAGTCACCAAGAAATCTAGGATCACCGTGGTCAAGAACATGAAGAACGAGTTGATTCCTACTCATATTCAGAATAGCTGGAGGGTCTGCATTGATTATAGAAAACTAAACTAGGCCACCATGAAAGACCACATTTCCTTACCATTCATGGAAGATGTTAGACAGATTGGCAGGTAAGTCTCATTATTGTTTTCTTGATGGATTCTCTGGGTATTTTCATATCTGTATAGCCCCATAAGATCAACATAAGACCATCTTTACTTGTCCATTCGGTACATATGCTTAGAGGAAGATGCCATTTGGCCTTTGCAATGCTCTTGGGACATTTCAGCGATGTATGATGAGTATTTTTACAGATTTGTTGGAGCATTGTATTAAGGATTTTATGGATAATTTTAGTGTATATGGTTCATCTTTTGATCATTGCTTGTCTAATCTTGCTAGAGTCTTGGAGAGATGTGAAGAAACTAACCTTGTTTTAAATTTTGAAAAATGTCATTTTATTGTGGAACAAGGTATAGTCTTAGGACACGTTATTTCCAAGAATGGTATATTTGTAGATCCTGCTAAAATTGATATTATTTCACAGTTACCTTACCCCTCTTCTATGAAAGAGGTTCGATATTTTCTTGGACATGCAGGGTTTTACAGGAGGTTCATACAGAACTTTAGCAAGATAGCAAATCCTCTCTACAACTTACTACAAAAGGATGTACCATTTGACTTTGGAGAGAGGTGCAAAGATGATTTTGATACTTTGAAAAAGGCGCTCACCACTACTCCTATCATCTAGCCACCTGACTGGACATTTATTCGAGTTGATGTGCGATGCACCAAACTTTGCAGTAGGGGTAGTGCTTGCTACCACATGTGATATATTTTGCTTCCAGAACATTGGACACAACCCAGACTAATTACACCACAACTAAGAAGGAATTATTAGCTGTTGTGTTTTATTTTATTTTATTTATTTATTTATTTATTTTATTTTTAATGCATATACATTTAATAGAGTTTGTGTTTTTTATTGTAGTCTTTAGTTGTTTTTGATATTTCTAGCAAAATTTATGTTTTTGTTTTGATTAAGAATTTCTCTTTAGAAATATTTTGAGATTAGTTGGGAAAACTCTGGCTAGAAAAGACTTGGTATTTAAGTTGTCTACTATGACGCACCTCTCTTTCTTGGGAGTGAACCCAACAACATCTTAAATTCTTTCTTTCTTGAAATCTTTTTACAAAACACTAACAAGAAAAAAAAAATAAAAAAGAAAAGAACGTCTTCAGACTACGTAGTGCATGACCCAAGCCAACCGGGGTAAAATCTATCAATTTGATTCGAAACTTGAACAGAACTTGCGCAAAGCACGTAGAAGACTTGAATTTGGGTGTTCTACTAAGGGAACACCTTCTACATCTGAATGCATCTTCTTGAATTTGGGTGTTCTACTAAGGGAACACCTTCTACATCTGAATGCAGCTTAAACATGATGCTTCAAATCTCTCTAAAATGTGCTGTTCGGAAAATTTTACCTTTGTGTCAGGAGTTGAATTTTATATAATCACTTGTAATATTTGGTGGGCTATTATTAGTGTTTTCAAAATAAGATGCACTATAAGGTCCCCTTTTTTGTACTCGATTTCAAAACCATCCATTTTGTCATGATATTTCTATGACAAAGGTTCTTTACATATTCATCCATATCTATAAAAGGCAAACTTACAAGTTTTTCCTTGTAACAAATTCATTTATCTATAAGTTTTCCAAATCCGTCTCATGCTTATGTTAACATGTCATAAAAAGTGTTATCATTTTATACTTATTTTCATCTAAATAAACCTTGATTAACAATGCATGGAGCTAGTTACTTTAATTTTATACTTATTACTTTAGTTTAACTAACTTATTGATTCCATGGTTTTCAAGAATTGGAACTTAAAAAACTGAAATCCAATTGATTTCATGATTGCAAGTTTTAATGATTTTAAGTTGGATGAAATTAAAGACCTACTTACATTGTTACGTGCATAATTGAAACATTCCTCCTGTTTGTATGTTGTAGATCGTTTTTTGTATCAAAATATATAGTCACTTGTGCCTTGATCTGTTTTCCCCAATACAATATTTTCTTCCAAGATAACATTGAGTTCAACTTTTGTGGATATTGTGACGTGTTTTCCTTGATATGTTATTTTTTTCCTAAATTGCTATGTTTGAGGTGGACATAAACTTTTCTTGCTTTGATTTTGAGTTGTTAGGCTATACATTAGTACAAAAAAATGTCTGATTAACAACTAATTTTAGTGACCAAAAGTTGTTAGTCATTGTGGTGACCAGTTTAAATACCAATTTACAAAATAAAAAATTATTAGTTACTAAAGTAGTAACTTTTATGAATAAAAAATTATAATGGGTTCCTAAATTGGTCACTAATTAATTTAGGGTTTCAGGTTTCGAACCCCAAGTAGTAGTAGGGGTTTCAAACCTGATGGCATACCCTCTGGCCATTATCAAACACTTTCAAGAAGAGTTGGATTTATCACTACAAGAAAATCCTCAATTAGAAACCAAATTTAGAAAAAAAAAATAATTAGTCACTATAGTGAACAATTTAGATAACAATTTACAAAATTAAAAATTCTTGGTTACTAAAATAATCACTATTATAAAGAAAAAATTATAATTCGTCACTAATTAATTATAGACCAATTTAAAAACTAAGTCATTTTGGTAACCAAAACCTGGGTAGCTAATTTTTAGTGACCAATTTTCTTTGGTAGCCAAAACCATGATAGCTAATCTTGAAGACCAATTTAGTGACCAATTATAATCTTTTTATTCATAATAGACTATCTTAATAACCAATAATTTTTAGTTTTGTAAATTGGTATCTAAATTAGTTACTATAGTTACTAATAATTATTAGTCACTAAAATTAGTCACTATTTAGACATTTTCTTGTAGTGCATGTATGCAAGGTGAAGCAAAACTCTATCTATTAGGGCATTTCATAGTATCTATGGTAGATTAGGAATATTTACACCTTGTATTAAGGGCCATGATGTGTAGGATTTATTTTAGGCCTTGTATTAAGGGCCAAGTAGTATAGAGTTTTTGAACATCTTCCTTAAGTTGTAGGACAATGTTTGCGTCTAGCTTAAGCTAATCTTAGGTGATTAATTTTGTAACCCTAGCTTGGTGAAGAGACATGGTGCCCACATGGCAAGCTCTAAGTGGATTTATTATAAAGGTAGTGGCCATGTGTCACTTTTCTAGTGGAGAACTTTTGCTAAAGTGACTTTCCACATGGCATTCTACTAGTGGAAATTTTTTTCTAAAAGTTAGAGTGCCACATGTCATGCTCTCCTTCACCAAGATGAGATTTTTAGAGTTTGGTGCAAGGGAACATTTTTAGGGTTTTTAGTCGACTTTAGAGACACCTTACTCTATAAGTAGAGGTGTCTCCCCCTATGTATTTTCACCTATGAATTGAGTAATGTTATACTGCCAAAATTGTGTCATACTAATTTAGGTCACCAAAAGGCTACAACATCCCATGTGATTTCCTCTAGCTACCCTCTTCATGAGTTGGTCCAACCTCTCTTGAGAATACCGTAAACACCACTACAACCTCTCCCCTACTTGAGTCATATAGCTTGGAGGAGGAGCCACCATCTCACCACCACAACCTCTCCCCTTGTTAAAATTAAAAGATTAACATTTTACCATTGGTCATAAAAGTATGTTAAAATAAAATATAATAAGTGTAAACTATGTTAAAATGAAAAATGAATTATTATTTAAAATAAAAATTTGAAAATGATAAAACTATATTGAAATATAATGAGATTGGTAGAAATGAAGTTCAAACAATTTGTGGATGAGTAATTAGTTTAAATAAAATTATTATTATTATTATTATTATTATTATTATTATGAAATGTGAGTTATTATTTAAAATAAGAAAATTAAAATTGAAAAATTATATTAAATTAAAATGAGTTTTGTATAAATTAAGTTGAAACAAAATTTTGGTGATTATTTTAAATAAATGAAGTAATAATTTGAATTGGTGAAATTATTATAAATTGAGACGTGGTTGTTTAAAAACAAAAAGACATAGTGCAAAAGAGAGGTTGTTCTTGTAATTTAATATGGATTGACATGACTTTCTTCTCTATTCTTGTCACTCACGTGAGGACCTAAGGGAGCTCAATCCCACAAATCTATCTACACAAATCACTAGAAATCACTTCACTCAAACAATTTTGACACCCCTTTTCTTTTCTCATCACCCGAGACAAACACAACATTAAATATGAACATATATTGTGATGTTTTTCTTTTTGATATAATCAAATGCAATATAAATATTTTGTAATTGATTGTTAAATGTGTTGTTGGCAAGTATCAAGAGACATTTAGATCTAACCATTTTAATATAAATTTATGAAAATTGATAAGTGAGATAAAAAAAATCGCTAAATCAATATTTTTTTAAACATACACTCAATTATATTATATCGAGAAGGAAAATGTTTCAAATGGATTTTAATTACGATTATGTTCTCATTTTACAATGGTTTAAAAAACTTGTTATTTGAGTTCTTGATATATATGATTTTAAATCTTCGTCATATAAAAAATATTCATTGTATGTGTAATCAATTTTAAATTACTTTTTCTGATGACAACTGATAATTAAGAATGGTCTTGAAAATTTAAAACAATAAAAATTGAGGTTTTTTTATTAGGTTAACAATATCATAACTTTATTGTGTCAAATATCCTAATAAGGTCATGTTAGACATCATTGTCATAACATGAATATTTTATTGAAAAAATAGAGAAAAATAGAAAAACATGGGGGATGTTGATGGCCCGATGAAGGTTAAACTTTTCCAACAAGTATACCGGGTTAGTTGTAGTGCAACAAGGTCCTATCAACTATGATTTGGTAACTAGATCAAGAGTCTATTATTTTAGTCAAAGTTTGGCAATGGAATGGTGACACTATTTTTGGTTTTGGTTTTGTTAAAGATAAACTAAATAAATATGAGAGAGGTGATGCTGATTAGGACGTTCAGATTGAACTTAGCTTCTTAACTTGAACTATATTGCCTTTTAATTAGCTATATATTATGTTCTTTATCTTAGTGTTCCTAAAAGTACACTTACTTGTAAAACTAACCATATGTTTGTGCATTAGAACCTAAGGGTGTCAAACGCAGGATACTCCCATCCAGGTGGAGGAACCCTTGCTTTGAGAAAATGACTCTTTAAATAAACTAATCCCACATATCTATGTCTGGTATATGCCAAGGGTTAGAAGACTTGATTGGATCTAAACATTAGACTAGATGTCTCTACATCTAGTGTTGATGAGATGATTGGCCAAATCACCATAGAGTGAAATACAAATCAAGTAACCAACATGTAAAATAAGAACACAATACATAAATAATCAAGTGCAGTATAATGACAATTTAGAAGTTACATTCAATCCCAACTATAAAGGAATTAGGAGCTCATGATGATGAATACAGGATGAACAAGGAATAACTTTCCTCCTTCCATAGCTTTACAAGGATATACAAAAGCATTAAAGTTATCCATGGAGTTTCTCTCTCTAAAACTAATGCTCTAGCTTCCATTCTTGAAGTTTAGCCATGAATGTTTCCTTCGTAAGTGAGTTTCTTCCCAAGCTTGGGCATCCTTCTTTTACAGGTCAACAATGGAGGTTTCCCTGCCATGGAGGTTTCTCTTTAATGCTCAGCTTCAACTCTTGAGCTTCATGTTTTTTTATAGTGAAATTTTCTTAAAATATGGCTTAAGCATCAAATTTCGCTGCTCAAGAGTAAGCTTAAAATTTTAGTTTTTCAGTTCATCTTTTTGGCTTGAGCTATAACTTTTGGGGCTCAACACCAACTTCATAATCTCCTTCATTTTACCTGCAAAACAACACAAAATGTATCAAATTCCACCTTTTATATTTTCTTACTACCTCATTATATAATTATGTAAAATTAGGGCAATTCTATTGATTTTTACATTGATTTAGTGCAAGATAAGTGTCTAAATGATATGTAATTTAACTAATACTAGACACTTATTAAGGGATCACACCAAACCCATGATAAAAATATATGGAGACATAGGCAAAAAATACATATGATGAAAAAATTAAGCAAATACATAAATAGAAGAAAGTAAACAAATGCAACACTAGTAGAAAACTAAAACTCAATAAGTAAATTCCTCAGCATATTAAACCCACTCAGAATGCATAAAAGGCCTTTGAAACTTATTATAACTTCTTAGAAATCCTTGCTTTGGAAGATTTGGTATTAACTATCTTTAGCCTACCCTAACCAGGTTTTCTTGTAGTTTGAACTGACTCATCATTCTCTTCGTAACTATAATATCCCATCTCATCAAGCATATTAGCCTATTTATATGCTAGTTTCAATTCCTCCAGAAAGCAAGCTTCCTTAGATGTCAAAAAATTGAAAACTATCTCAAAATTACAATGAGGTGAATATAAATGTTATAGTCCAATTTTGCTTGAGCGAAAAAATATGCTTTGCTTGAGAAAAAATAGGATCGAAAATAAAGTTTGAATATTAGTTCTATATTCACTTGAGTGTAAATCATTCGCTTGAGCAAAAATATTAGAAAAATCTACCCTATACAATAAAACAAAACAATTTTCAAACATTTTATCCTAAACCAACTTAACAAATACAAATCTCAAACACATTCTAAATTATCAGTACGAATCAAAAAATTTCTCAAGCATCATCATTTACTGGTTTAAATTCAATTTTATTCAAACCCAATTTAAGCTAAATCATGAATAAAAGTAAGAAAGTAAGCTAAGTCATGAATTGGATAATAAGACAATATTAAAATTGGAACCGAATAACTGGAATATGAAATCTGAAATAAAACCATAATGATAGGGGGAGAATGTGCATATGTGAAGTGCTTATACTTGTATGTTTTTTCTTGTATGTGTATATGTGTGTATATATTTTGTATGCAAAAGCTATTTTAGGCTTCACAATGGATCTTGCCTCATCAATTCAACCCCCTTCTCTTTCTTGGTTAAGAAAGACATTTTAAACCTACACAATCAACCCAAGAACTCAATTATCATATTGTTTGATCGTAATTCCATATATTGATCCTCAAAGATTTAGTTTTCCATTATCAATATCAAAAAATGAAAATAAAGAGAAAATGAGAAAAACTAAACCCTAAAATTGTGCAATTAATTTTTGTCCCTCATGTGTTGTGCAAAATTATCCATTTACAATACGCTTTAAACTTAAACCTTAATAATGTTACAAACTTCGAAAAATAATGAGTCTAATTAGGTCTACAACCCAATTAAAAATGTGTAAATATAGTAAGGTCGTTTTGTAACACTCCTACTAGGATAATACTAAAACTTATATTGTCAAACACTTATACCAAAATCATAACGCATGTAACTTTGATACCATTGTTTAAACATAAAATAGAAAAAGAATACATTCACCAAGTAATTAGAAAAATACATGGCTCAGTATTCAAAAATATAAAATTCTCATCTTGACTAAATATTTACAAATGAAAAGAACTTATTTATGGAGATACTAAAAACAATTAAGGAAAATTGCTCTCTTAAGAACTACCTATATAACACTCCTCACTATTTTTCATCTTCATCAACACTTGTACTATCATATGCTTTCATGATAAATCATCATCATCATAGTCAAACACAAATACAACAAATAAAAGGTGAGCTAACATAAAAACATAATAACCATTTTGTTGAGACACACAACACACATAAATATAGTCATACCACTACACACATAAAAACCATTTTTCCAATCACCCATGAACTAATCAAAAATCAAAACTTTTGCAAAAGGCCTTTCCTTTATTATAAGAAAAATACTTGAAAGTTCACCAAGTTAGTTTACAACAAATGAGAGGTGAGTCACAAATGGACTGATGAAGGATTATCTTGTTCCTTTTTAAGATGATTGAATATGGTATGAGTTGATTAAGAAAGCTAAGTGAAATCTCCACTGGACATTAAGATAGCAAGCTATCTAGATGTGAAGGTTCCTTTCACAAAGCCCAAGAGAAGATGATGGATTGATTCAAAACAAAAAGGAAATGGAAAGCACATAAACAATAGAAAACCAAGAACAATTAAATGAAGAAGAAAACATAAAATGGAAAGGAAAGAAATGGTAAAAATGTGAGAAGCATGTCACTACAAGGCTAGGCTAGAAACCATGGCAACCTTGAAGATGAGTGGATGTGTGCCGCCACTTGCTATGCAAGATAAGGCTTAAAAGTATTTACTCCCAAGGGAGGAAACTCTCACAAATGGTAGAGACACAAGAGTGTTTTTACTTCAAAATGTTCAACCCTTTTACATGTCTAGGAGCACCCCTTATATAGAAGAGTTTAGGGGCCTCTAAGCAAATAAAAGATACCTAAGGATGTCTCTACAAAAACCTAACCTTAGCTTCTA
>Ga0214542_1006917_pt1 | contig 20210 bp, 13 predicted proteins | sample CNSS1metaG_FD_160096 | JGI IMG/M metagenome (GOLD analysis project Ga0214542, IMG submission 160096) | Root nodule microbial communities from cowpea collected in UCLA plant growth center, Los Angeles, California, USA - CNSS1 | ecosystem: Host-associated > Plants > Roots > Nodule | place: USA...
CTAATTTCGTTCTAGCACAAAAGGAGACAAAGAATGTGTCTCATATGTCTCCAAAAAGTGGCCAAAGTGTGCTAAAAATAAAGGAGACCAAAGGTACATAAGTGCACTTGTTTTATGCCTTTTAGTTTATGCCTTATGCCTTTGCTTTACTCTCTCATCCACATCATTTATGCTCCCCAATCACCATCCGCCACCTAGCATTGCTTTCTTACCTTGGGAGTGAATACTTTTAAGCCTTATCTTGCATAGCAAGTGGCGGCACACATCCATTCATCTTCAAGGTTGCCATGGCTTCTAGCCTAGCCTTATAGTGGCGTGCTTCTCACATTTTTACCATTTATTTTCTATCCATTTTATGTTTTCTTCTTCCTTTAATTGTTCTTTTTTTTATGGTTTATGTGCTTTCCATTTCCTTTTTGTTTTGAATCAATCCATCATCTTCTTCTCTTGAGCTTTGTGAAAGGAACTTTCACATCTAGATAGCTTGCTATCTTAATGTCCAGTGGGGATTTCACTTAGCTTTCTTAATCAACTCACACCATATTCAATAATCTTAAAAAAGAACAAGATAATCCTTCATCAGGGAGAGAGAATTGGGTTCCACAACCTGTAGCATAACAATCAAATGGAAACACGAAAATAAGACTTGGGAAGGACTAGTAGGAGTTGAGAAACAATTACGTGGGCAGGAAATGGGTTGAACTAACTTGAAGGCGAAAGGGGATTCAAAACCCTAGCAGAGCTCAGTTGAGAACAAAGAAGGGTTTGAAAACTCCCTATGGGCCTTGAAAACTCCCTATGAGAGTGTTAGGCTGGATTAGGGGCTTTTAACTCCCTATGGGCCAGCCTTAGGCCCAATGGATTGGGGCAACCTTTAAACATTAGGGCAGAATAATAAGTGGACCTTATACATCATAAAGATATTCAAGTTGGTTTTGGATTTATAGAAATCCCTAATAGCCAGAAATAAAAGGGAAAAAAATACATAATGGTGGACAAAAATATTCAAGAGAGAAACAGTTAAATTTCTTGATAGTAAGGTGGATAATAAAAGGAAGTTGACACCTACATTTTGAAACAACCACAACGTCTCATACATGAGACTTGACTTGAATCGTGGCGACAACTTAATTGAGTTTTCTGGTTCAATTGCCACTGCTATTAAGCTTTGTAACAATCAAAGTCATCTAAGTATGACCACTGATCAAAAGGACAATCTTCTGTCCATGTGAATTTGATTGAGCTCCTAAAAAACTCATTAACTTTAAGAACACCAGATCTGGAGTGGTTGTTGCATGAAAACTGCTATGATGCTTTCCATTAATATGTTGATGACATTGACTATGTCTTTGTTGAGCTACAAAAAATAGAAAAGTAATCATAAATAACTTGTGGCAAAGTACATTTGCATACTACTACTAGATATACAAGTTAAGCTGGTGAATGTTAAAAATGAAATCCACATTTTTCTTTGCATTAAATGTCACCTTTCGTCGGGTACTGGTATAGAGACTTTCGTTAGAAAACACTTCTATTTCTATTACAGACCCTTTGTTATTTGTACAATAATTCACTTTCCGTATTGTATCTATCTGAAACCATAACGGTTAAAAAATTAGTTACAATTACAATGCTTAGATTGCAATTCTACTATTAAGTTTGTTTGGTCTTCTTCTGTTATGATAATTGATACCTTGTTTCTAAATTGAACTTCTAATGTCTTTGAACAATTCTTGGATGATGTCACCAGAATGGAAGTTATAGGTATTTCAGCGCCATTAGACAAAGTTCCTTTATACACTATGCCAATAGGTGAAGTACCAATTACGTTACTAAAATCTTCACAAGCTACTTCAAGATTCAATCTCCTTAGCTTTTGCACACCTAAAAATGTAGAACTCTGTCATTCAAGGCAAAGATCAGTTAGATGACCGAACAACCCTGAAAATAAGTTAAGTTCTTGTTTTTTGTTGTGATTCAAGAATCTTGAGTTGCTATTCATTATGGGATTTAGACCTTTTATTTTTTTAGGCTTAAATAACTTTTTTGTTCCAATTTTCGTGAGGTTTCTTTTGTTTGATCTTCATTTTTTCGAAATGATCAAAATGGTCATAGTTTTTGTAATTTGTGATCAATTTGGTCCTTTTTGCAGACGCTGTTTAAATCGTTAATGGAAGGTGAAGAGTAACTGCCACGTGTCACTTCATGTTTTTATTTTTTTTATTTTTTTTAATTTTAATTTTTTTAATTTTAAAATTGTTGTCCATGTGTCAAGTCAGCATTGTGACACGTTGCAATTGTAAGGCCCACTTAAAATCTGCCGTAATTTAAGGACCTACCTTGGTCAGTTGGGCCTAAGGCTGGCCCATAGGCTGTCCAAAACCCCTTAATCAACCCTAACAACTTCATTTCTGCCAACTTCTAGAAAAAAATGTTCCTTTTCTCTCTTGCAGCTGAAAACATATGGCTCTTCTAGGGCACCATCGGAGCAACCATTGCTTTGCTCTAAAGTCTTTTCTGGGTAAGTTGAACTTAGACTTTCCCCTTCCCTTTCCATTGCAGTGCCTTGGTTTTTGTATTGGATCGAATTTAAAACCTTATGCATGGTGTTATGCGTTTATTTTCCCGTTGCACCGCACCGGTTAGAGTTATCGTACTTTCCTTTTCTCTGTGGACTTTTATTCTTACATTTTTAGCTCCACTCAAGGTAAGGGAAGCTAAGGCCTTCCATCTTTTTTAGTTAATCTGCCCATTTTTAACTTTGTCTCATATTTACAGGGTTTGTATGCTACTGTGGATGTATGGTATGCTTCAATGTACTGTTTGTTTGGAAATGTCTATTAATGCATGCTTGAATAGTGGCGAGATCTGATGTTTTTGCCCAAGCAAGTTGGCCTCGCCTAGGTGAAAATAGCAGAACCTTACCCTGGTTCCTGCTTGAGCTCTCGCTCAGGAAAGAGTTTTCGTTTTGAGTGAGGGGTCATCTCGCTCAAGCGAGAGGGGTTCACCTAAGCGAGAACGCGTGAGAGCCTGAGGTGTTTTGCTGTAGTTGTAACTCAGGCGAGGGACCTTACCTTTGGGCGAGGGGTGGTCTCGCTCACGCAAAGAGGTCTAGCCCAAGCGAGAACTCGCAAACCCTGCTGTATTTTCTGTTGGCAGTCTCGCCGAAGCGAGGACCTACAACTTGAGCAAAAGACCTCTTTCGCCTGAGCGAGGGTCCCTAGCTTGAGCGAGACTGGTGCAGAAAATTTGTGTGCTTTTTCATGTTTTGACTGTTGGTTGTATGATTGGTTAGAGTACCCTATATTAGGTATAAAGCATGTGAATATGCATGAAATATCTGATTGTATGGGTTGGAATTGATGAGTTTGGTATGAAATATTTGGATGGTTGGATATGTATATTAGCATGAAATTGGTATGCATGAGAACTTTATGATTGTTGGTGAAACATGGATAAGGTATGGGTAGGACGTAATTCCATGACCCTCCTACTGAGAGTTCATGGTGGTTCCTCGTGTAAGGACGTAATTCCCTGACCCTCCTAGTGAGAGTTCATGGTGGTGCCTCATGTAAGGACGTAATTTCCTGACCCTCTTCGTGAGAGCTCACGGTAGTGCCTTATGGCCAGGATGTAATTTCGCAAAGGTTTCGTGGTGATGCCTCACGATCAGGACGTAATTCCACGAAGGTTTAGTGGTGGTGCCTCATGGTTAGGACGTAATTCCACGAAGATTTAGTGGTGATGCCTCATGGTCAGGACGTAATTCCATGACCCTCTTGGTAAGATTTCGTGGTGGTGCCTTATTATATGTATCTGGATGGTCGAGTCTTAAAGTCCTAACTTTGTTTGCTATCACATGTTTTGATGTATCATATGTAACCTTGACTTTTAATTGCATGTTTAGTTGTATGATAAAAGAATCTTCTTACTCTAGCTTACCCTTTTGTTTGCTTGTGTGTTTGTGTGTGGTTTTTCTTCTTTTGCGATGATCATCAATTTATTGATGTGAGCAAATGTGGGAACCTCTAGCAATCGCAGTGACAATGGGGATGCTATAGCTTGATGATCATGGATGGGTATTGGGCTCACTATTGAGCCTACATTCAAAGAAGCTTTATTTATTTTTGTAATATCCCTGCTTATGGGCGAGTCTTTTGAGCCACTATGGAACTCTTATTTTCTTCTAGGCAATGTAGTGCCTCTGTTTCTAGTGTGGGTATGATTGGATAACTGTAAACTTTCATACTCTAAACTCTGTACTCTTTGGATATTTTAAGTATGCGACGTTTTATTTAATTAGAATTATCTATTTAATGGGACGTTACAGTAGTATCTCGTGGCTTATATTCAATTTGGTCCTAATTTTCGTTAATTTTGTTCAATTTAGTCCCAATTTTCGTTAATTTTGTTCAAATCAGTCCCAATTTTGCTCCTCTCCAAATTGACCAAATTTAATTTCTATATAAATGTTGTATTGAATCACTTAAAACATAATGAAGAATTATCCTTCTAATTTTAAAAACAATGAAGAATTTTTCCTCTAATTTTAAACTAACTTTAACCCTATTTTTTACATGTACCAAAAATAAAAAATATATAATAATTGCCCTCCAAAAATAGTTAGGTTTGGTAAAAAATAATGAAAGAAATATTTAAAATAAATGTGAATTTTAATAAAAAAAATTCAATATAACATTTGTATAAATAATAAATTTGGTCATTTTGGATAGAGACAAAATTGGGACTGAATTGAACAAAAATAATGAAAATTTGGATTAAATTGAACAAATTAACGAAAATTGGAACCAAATTGAATATAAGCCATGAGATACTACCACATGTCACAATGTTGACTTCATACGTGGACAACATTTTAAAATTTAAAAAACCTCGGAGTGACATGTGATATTACTATTCACCTTTCGTTAATGATTTAAACGGCGTCTACAAAAATGACCAAATTGACGACAAATTACAAAAATTAGGACCATTTTTAACATTTCGAAAAAATGAGGACCAAACGAAACAAAGCTTACGAAAATTGGGACCAAAAAAGTATTTAAGCCATTTCTTTATTATAAAGACATGATCCTTTTAGGAAACAGAAATACATTTTTTGAATAAGAGGTAGATCTTATACTAAATAATTCAACTCCTACCATAATAGGAAAAATTTAAAGGTAATTCCTTAGGGACTTCTATGATATCATGTAATATCATGTAAAAATTCGAATTGGATTTGAGAAGAACATTAAAACACTTAAGAAATGTATCTAAGCTTTATCATGATAAAAGTTGTATGTTGCTTAGATTTACCAGTTACAAATGCCTTTTCTAGTTGTCCACTTAGTCCTGAGGCTCAAGGTCTGACATTAACCACCTTTATTTTACACGCAAAGAACGAGTGCATGTAATGGTGGAGGAACGTAGAGAATAGTGGGAGGTACGCGAAACAGTCTAGATATGAACAATGCTTCTTCTTCCTCATAGGAGAAAGTCTCGAGCGAAAGAGGGAATGTCTCATACTAGAGAAAAGATAAAAGAAATCAACGATGGGAAATGAAAAAACAAAATTACATAAAAGAGAGAAATTAAAAAAAATGAAAATCCAAATTCTACTGGGGTTTTCTAAAAATCTTTAGAACTTAACTAGTGTTTTTAAAACCTCTTATATATATATATATATATATATATATATATATATATATAGGGTTATTATAAACGCCACTAAGAAACCTCCATTAAAATTGTTTATTTTTATAGTGGTAATAAAACCTAGATAAACCACGGAAAGGAACCCGGTAATAACTCAAATGAGATGGCCTTGGTGTTGGAATTGCAAAAGGAGTTCACTGAGCTGAAAAAGCGAAATGTTGAGGAGATGGAAGCCTTAAAAGAAGAGAATGCAAGAATAAAGATAAAACTGGAAGAAACAGAGCACGAAAAAAGCCAACACAACACCAAGCCTACTTAAAACATTGGTTCCCGCCCTCGACCTATGTTTGAACTGCTAGAAGAAAGTTAATAAGACCCATTTTAGAGTTTAACATTATATGGTGTCGTGGTGATTAAGCAAGCATAAGGAAGATCCCATTGGACACTAAGATAACCAAGGTTATCTAGATGTGAAGGTTCACTTTCCAAGGCTCTAGAGACAAAAAGAAGTTCACTTAATTCAAGAGATAGAAACAAGAACACAAATACATATACTATGCAAATTGAAAATGCACAAAGAATAAGAAAGATGGTAAAAGATGAAAGACAAGAAAAGAGGGGAGGGGGGTTGGGTAGCGCAATGGTGATGGCACACCACTAACGGGGGCATAAGAGCTCATCAACCCAAGATTAGTGGGTTATGCCGCCACTTGAATGTACCTCTCAAGATAAGACAAGAGGAAGAAGACACATTCAAGGAGAGGACTCTCACAAGGTAGTCAAATATGAGTATATAACTTAAAAATATACAACACTTTCAAAGGTTTGAGAGAGCCCCTTTTGTAAGTGTAGGAAAGGTCCTCATTGCAAAAATACAAAGCTAAGGATAAAGGTGCAATAACACAAAAATAATGCTTCTAGAAACTAGGTGTAAAGGATGTGTGTTGAAAAGGAGACAACCCTAGCTTGGTCTCCAACTCTTCCATATTTGTCCCTAGACCTTCTAAGAGCTTTTCCTTTTCTCCATGTTGTCTTATTCCCCTCCAAGATAGCACTAGTTTGACCAACAAAAACAACCAATACAAAAAGTCCACATGTCATGCTACTAGTCACTCTATAAGACCCGAGAAATTTAAATGATTAAATAAATGATTATTTAATAAATGCGGGTAGTAGAAACCTTGTTGAGAGTACTAGCTGGGATTTATGATGTGGAATAGTACTAGCTCAAGTGGTTGAGAGTACTTGAGTTCGAGTCCTATGTATTCCATTTGTGTGTTATTTTAATTACTTATTAATTTTAATAATAGGTTTGATCGTGATGAGTGATAATATAATCCTAAATATATAGGAATGATCATAAAACATGAATTGGTTGGTTGGTTGTGCATTGGCTTGGTAATTGTGTGGTTGTGTGTTCAAACCTTGTTTAGAGCAAAATCATAGTATTTTATTTTTGTTTTGGTGATGAATTTGAGTAGTGAAGAGTTGGAGGTGAGTTCTCCGTATCTGGACACAGACAAAGGAATTATGTTTAGGGCTGAAAATTGAGGGGAAGGTTAGGGGATGCTGATCTTGTTGATTTCTTTTCACTTTTGTGTTTTGATGCATGGCCTTGTTGTTTTCTTTGATGGATGTACACACAACAATGCTTGAATATTTTCTTATTTTTCTTTTACAATTACTAAGGTTTCCGTGTATATTGGTTATGTAAATCTACAAATGAGAGGGGTGGGTTCTTCTTGATTATCTGTGGATGTGTTGCATGAACCGTATAGAAAGGATCTTACATATGTGTGGGGTTCTATTTTCTTTCAATCGTTATTCTTTTCGTCCACATCGATGGTTTTTGGGATGCATTTTGAAGTATTGGGTTCGTATTGGTTGGTGGATTTGACGAAGGAGGACTCGTGCTCCACGTTTGTGATGGTATAACAAAGGCTACGACAGTGGACAAGGGTGGTTACTAGTTCTCGCGATGGACAACGAGTTTTGGGCTAAATTCGTTTTCACACGCAAAGGTGCCGCGACAATGGTGGAGAACGCGAGTTTGGGTCCAGGCTTTATATTTTTTTAGGTGTAGTATTGTTTACAGTGATATCTTAATATATGTTTAGAAATGCACAGTTTTATGTTCCCATTGTTGTAAGGGATACCGACGTTCATTCATGAGTGTAGGGTATTTCATGTTCGTGATTAATAACCATTCGTTGTAGGGTTTCTACATGAGGTCCTTTATGGCCAGCCATGGGTTGAAAGGAATCTTTTCGTTGGTGTTTACGTAAACTTGGTGCATCTTGATGCAGTGTAGTTTTATGTATTGGTAGGAATTTAAAACCCTTGGGACGAGGGAGTTTTTTGAAGGGTCGCATGAAGCAACGGATAACACATGAAATTAGGGGTTCTTTGAGATAAATGTTAGAACCTTGAAGCTTGATGGGACATTTATACTTTGGCCATATTCTTTAAGAGAGGTGCATGCATGTTTGAGGGAGTGGATTTCTTGTTTCTTGAAAAACTTTCCCATGAGTGATTGGTAGGGTGCGACCACAAACCTATAAATTTACTTTTCTCTTTCCTTAGCTTTGCCTTTTAGTTACCTCATATAAGTTTAATTCTTTCCTTCTCTAAACCATTGGGTCACGTGATCTTTAATTGGAAGTAAAGTCCTACCATTTTTTTGTCTTCTGGGAGTAACGGGATAATGTAGTGAAATTAGGATGAGAAAATAAATATGTAAATTCCTGAGGCGTGTTGAAAACACTACCCTTAAAGATTTATCCACAGTGTATGCGCAAATCCCCCAAGGTACAACAGGAACATCTCGGATATATTCCGAGGATAGCATAAACTAGCAAGATAAGTACTCTTGAAATAGTAAGTAACCCAGGATATAAAAGAAGAGAGAAAAGGAAGAAAATAAGAAAAAGAGAGATGAGAAAGGTTGTGTTTTGGAGGAGGATTTAAGCTCCTATTTATAAGTGATAAATGGATTTAAAAAATCCATGCTCTGTAACTGAAGCCTAGTGTGGAAAATAATATCCCATAAAATGTGGATGGGGATCAACATGTGGTGGACATCTTGCTGCAACAACATGCACTATCCTAAAAAGGAGGAAGGCTTGCTAATGTTACAGCAACTGCAATGCTATTATTTTTGCAATACAATTATAAAAATATAATAGATAGACCACAAGATCAAGTCTAATCTTTGTTTTTATTTAGTTACCACATTAAAATATGTTTTCTTGTTTTTAACCTTTCGTGCAACCACCTACTTTTTTAATTTGTTTGTCTCTTTCCATTTTCACGTAACAATTGTTAAAAGCGGTGGTGTCACATGCTTTTCTTTCAATTCTTTAGGCTTCGGGTGGGGTGAAAAGTTATTCTTTTAATTTGGTCTTGCCAGGCGGTTTTTCGTGAAATTGGGCTTGGAACATAATATAGTAGGATGGCGCTTGGAAGCGCCAGGTGTTCCGTCAGGCGGTCTGGAACCACAATTTACCTAGCAACGTGTGTGAAGCGCTAGGCAGTTTCGGTTGCAGAGTTGGATTGTATGGAGGATTCTACACAGCTTTGGGTGGAGGTTTTAAGACGATGACTTGTTGGGGACCTTTTACGAGTTGTAGCTTTTATTGGGGTAACACGTGGCCACTCAAGGTTGTAGCCTAGTGGTTTTGGAAGTCTAACGGAGTGTGCAAGAATGTGGCTCGTACGGATGGGTTCTGGGAGATTGCTCTCTTCGGTATTAGGCGACGAGTTTGGTAGTCTTGGGACGAATACAAATTGCGATTCGTATTGGGGAACTCCACTTGGTGTTGTAGAGTGTAGTTCGTAACAAGATCATTCCCACGTGTCGACTATAAGTTGTGGCCTGTAGCCAGAGGAGCGATTAGACACTCATGGAAAAGAGTATTAATCATTGTAATCTTCAAAAGGTGTAGAATCAAGAGGCGTTCAGAGAAAGATGTGAATGTTTGGGGTCTGAGGTTTGGGCGTATCAAAAGTGTTAGGGGTTGTAAATTGTTATTGTAATGTACATTATAATGCATTTTTATTCTTTTAAGCTCACCCTATTTGTGTATGCTTGGCGATGATCATGTAACTCGTTACATGGGAGTAGATGATATTGTAGGAGGTGCTGGTGAGACTTAGCGTCAGAGCGAGGCAGCTTGGGGATTTTTAATTCTACAGTTATCTTTACTATTTTGGTAATCTAGATTTATTTTGGATTTGGAGATGTAAAGTTTGAGTTTAATTTATGTCTTCAACATTTTGGCGCTTATAATAAAGTTAAAATTTTCTCGCGTTTTGGGAAATTGTGTTAAATATATGTGACCGTTATGTTTTTATTATTAATTTTATTTAAATAAGTAATATTCGGCCAGGATGTTACACACTCTCTTTGGAAGATCTTCCATAGCTTAATCGTGATTCATGGACTCATAAAAAATGGTTATGGCACTAACTAACAAATAAGAGATACCACCAACACCTTCACAACCCTTACGGGAAGCCATAAACATTCGTTTGTTGATGGGATAATGGAAACCCTCTGCCTAGTAATTGAAAATCCCTGACCATTGACCGCTATGATGGCAACTCAGATCCGGATGACCATATTGACGTCTATGTCACACAAGCCAACCTTTACAACTGACGATGCCATTATGTGTAGGCTTTTCCCTACTGATAACGCTATCGTGAAGTGATCAAATTAATTCTACTTATTTGTAACAACTTCAATATTGTTAAGAAAGTAACCAAAAAGATTAGTATGGGTAAAGTCAACCATAAGTCGTCTCCCAGTGAACACGGAATTGATTATTGACAAATTAGTTCCTATAAAAACTATAGAAAAGGGGTTAGTCAAATAATATTGGAAAAAAACAATAGATGAAGATGAAGATAAAATGATATAAGAAACAATGATAAAGAAAATAGATTGATTCCACTATTTTTTCAAAATAGATTCATCATCGGTTACTTAAAGATTCTTGCTTAATTAATTATTGTGGTAGATTTGCAAATTAATCAATGTAAAGTCTCAATTAATTTGTTGGTGTCCTTACTTTTAACCAAAGTACAATTTCAATTAAAAGTGAGAACTTTTAGATTATCCACAGTAAATTAAACCAAAGTACAGTCTCAATCAAATTTCATTATGCCTAATCATTTCTATTCTTTTATCTCCTCACTAAATAAAAAGCTTAATTAATCAAAGTAAAATCTTGACTAATTTTAGTTAGAATAAATACCTCTAACCAAAGTAAAGTTTCAATTATTAGTAAAAACTCATTTAATCACATGAAAGTTTTTAAATAAAATCAAAGTAAAGTCTCAATTAAATTTGAAAACCTTGGATTCATACGATTAACAAGCATATCAATTTAAACACTATGCCAATTAGCTAGTATGTAAAATCATTACATTTTACGTGATTCAAAGACAAAAGACATAAATGAATGAAAATCACAACAATAATAAAAAGAACAAAGAAATAATTTCATTCTAACCTCAGAATCCATAATGAAACTATAGTGGAACCAACCCTTAAAGCCTAGCACTCCATGAAATTAAAATAAGTTAAAGATGGAAGAAGAATGGAGAGAGAGAACAAAATTAGGCCCCTTGAGGTTTCTAATGTTTGAAGTTCCGAGCTTGTTCTTTCTGCTTCCCCTTGGTCTTTTTATATAGGCCTTGATTGGACTTGGACTGTATATTTTCTTATTGCTAAAATATTTTATCTATTAATATAATATATTTCAAATAATTAACTAATTTTCTCAATTGATATTATCCGATTAATTATCTAAAGATATCTAAATAATTATCAACAACCAAATCTTGACCAAAATTCCAATTCAGCTCCTTTGATTCTATAGTTAAAATTTGTGGAAAAGTCCAAAAAGATGAGTAATTGCATTTCAACCCTCTTTTTGACCAGAGTTTAACTGTTTGACCTGTTGAAAACTTAATGAAAGGCTACTACATGGAACTCTATCTTTCTCCCAAAATTAGGGTTTCTGCCTCCATCATGGTTTAATGTTGTGTAGCGTTCGTTGCTGGTTGAGCATGGTTGCCTCACGTTGTTCGTTGTAGAGATGGTGGATCAGGTTTGTAACATCCCACCAGGATATTACAAATTAAATAATAAAATAAAGAATTATTAACTCGGTTTCATTTAATAATACCTTGTTTCCCAAAGTGCGGTAAAATTAAACTTTTATTACTTCCAAATATAATCCAAAATCCAAAGTTTATAAAAGGAAAATAATATAAAAGCGTCTCATAAGAGTTTACATATTATTTCAACTGCACGTGCGGGAAACCATTGCTACGGATCATACACCATAACGCCAGGTGAAGTTCCCAAATATGAACATAGTTCTTAATATCCCAAGACTACTGAACTCGTCAACTATTTACTGAGGAGGGCAATCTATCTGGACTCATTCGTACTGGCCACAACCAGCACACTCACACCAGCAACACTCGCCAACCCGATCTCAACTCAAGGGTTCCTCGTGTTCATCCGCCATCTCGAGCTTAACTCGAGGGATGTCATTCCGAGCTCAACTCGAGGAATGCCATGTGATATGACCCAAACAAGACTCACAGCTTGGGCCATTGGCTAGGCCCATTTCTTTTAATTTCATTTAATTCTTTTATTTTCTATATTTATTTTATTAAATAAATGTTTGTCTAATTGGATTCTTTTCAAGTGCAACCCAATTCCAAAGGCTTTTCATCTAGAGTACCTTATGTGGATACGTCAGCTTATGCATCACACATCATGCCCTGTTATTTTCTTTGCTAGGGTTACATAAACCTTAATAGTTGTTAGGGTCTCCATCACGTTTTCCACCATTTCTGTCTTAGGGTTTTCTTCTTTCTCCATTCTCATGCGTGCCAACCTGTTCACAACATGTTAGCACCGTTAGGATCTCCGTATAAGCTTACCAACTCTTTCTCGTCGTTAGGTTATTGTTAGAACGGTGTTCCCTTTTCTTCTTTTCCCTTTTTCAGCTGCCTCACCTATATAAAGGCAGGCCAATCTCATGTAACTAAGCTTTAATGAATATTAGAGTGGTTGAGTTTTCTCCCCCAATCTTCCATCTTGTTCTATAATTGTTTGCGTCTTTGCTTCTCTGCTGATTTTGCGCTCTTGTTGCGTTTTCTCGTTGAAATTGATTCAATGTTCTTGTTCTGGTTTTCCTGAATCAATCCTGTGATGAACTATTTAGATCTCTCAATCTACCGCTCAACGCATGTCAATTAGGTTTGATTTCACTTTATTACTTAGCTTTAAAATTTTATGATCTCTGTTTTGTCTTAGTTTTTGTTGAAGTCGTTTTATATGTCCTTGATTCTATAAATGTTGTCCGGATTTTGTGTGTGTTCAATGTTGCATCTCTTTCAGTCACTATTTCATTCGTCATATGTTGAGTTTAGTATCTGAATTTATGTTTTGTTGAGTTCTTTAATTGCTAGTAGACCAATAGCAATTTTCTACAGTGTATTTTTCATTGTTTCAATTTAATTCGTGCTTGTTACATCTGTTCTTTTGTTTGCACATGTGTTGTTTGTGCTTTTGAGTTTTGTTACTGTTCTGCACTTTCAAATATCTTGCCAATGATTGTGCTGACCAAACTATCATGTTTCCACTGATGTGATGATACATCTGACTTTGTTCAAATGGTATAAGTTGAAGTCTAGTTGGTTTTGGTCCATACATAGGCTGCATCTTTGCTGTTTTGTTGCCATCGGTCCAATGCATCTTGTTTCCAGTGTTGTTTTGTGCTTCAGCTGTGTAATGAACTTGAATTTGACATCTACCTTTCATTTTTAATTCACATTCTGCAATTTGGATATGCTTTGACCGTGTCTTCTGTTTGCTATATCACACTTTTGTTGCTTTGTGATTAGCCTAGATATCATTGCCTAAAGTTTCATTCACGGACTCTGCTGTACTGATTGTTTTGTCTTATTAATCCGAATTTTTTTCATCGTGCATAGTTGCTCAGAGTTATGTTTGGCTAAGTCCTGATTCTGCTAGCAGTTTACCATGGTTGTTTTCTCAGTAGTGATGCAGCATATGTGCACTAGTTCAGATTTTTTTTCAACATGTTGTGCAACTTGAATCTTCCATAGTCTGTTTTTTTGGCATTTGTTGTTCGGTGCAGTCGTTTGTCTAGTCTGGATTTTCTTAGTAGTTGTTGTTTTGTCAGCTTATTGACATTAAAACTATTACAATTTTCTGTTTTTGTCTGGTCCAATTCAATGCAGTAGTGGTATCATGTTTTCATTTACTCTTGAGTGCCTCTGTTATGACCTTATTCATTGCTTGCCTCCACAATTCTGGTGCTCTTGCTTTGATATGCTGCTACTTTCTTTGATCACACATGTCTAGTTTTTGTGATTGCCAAATGACTTCAACTGCTGCAAAATTTTGTGATTTGTGTTGAGGTTTGATTCAAATCTGCTGCATATTGATCATTGTTCTGCACTGGCTGAGAGTTTCTTATGAATTCACTGTTTTCTAATGTACTTTTCATCATTGTTTTTAAGTTGGATCATTCGTCCTCTACCACATGCATTTGATCATTGAAATGGAAGTAGTACATTGACACTATTGTAAGTTGTTCTTAAAGTCTTTGAGAGTTGTACGAAAAGAAAGAAAATCAGTGAAAAGATTATGCTGAAAAAGAAAACAAATCTGAAAAAAAATATATAATAATGAAAAGTGTTGCAAGACTCTGGAATTTGTTTACTTCCTTAGTGTGCTAAGAGTGTAGCACAACTCATACAGATACTACTATCATCTTCAATTTCAATTTGCTCGTGCTCTTGATTTAACTTGTTTGATTCTTGTTTGATTTTAGTTTTGTTCATCTTATTGTAGACCTACACTTTAGGTTCTTTTGTGTGCCTTCTTTATTTGTTAGCTTGTTTTCTTGCTTGTCTTTATTAGCTCTCCATTGAGTTTGTCATTAAATCCATCACTTGATGTTGTCGTTGCCTCAAATTTGAACTTTTATTGTTTTCTGCTTTTTACTCTCAAGTGGTTGATTGTTCATTTGCTCTTGGTTCCTTTGGCTTGAAACTCATTGTTTTTGGCAGCCTTATAGGTTATAACCTTTCTTAAAGGTGCAGCGGTGGTGAGGAATGAGCGCCTACCGAGAGACTTTTGAGGAGTGAGCTGGGATCTTAAAGAAGGAGTGCAAACACTTGAGGGATACACTTTAGAGGCTGAACCGAGAGAGTTCATGCAAGGAAAGGCATCCAGCAACTTTCTTTTATTTTTTAATGCTATTATGTTTTGGATGTCACGATTTTTGAGTTGTAATTTTTCTTTATTTCAGTTTTCTTCTTATTTGGCTTAGGTGGGAAAATGCTTTAGCGCAATCCCATCCTTAGCAAGGGTTGTAATAGTTTAGTTGTGTTTAGTGTGAAGCATCAAGGGGTTCCAAAGGCCACTTCCATCTTCACTTAGGATTCAATTTTCGTCTAGTTTATGTTTTCGGTTTTTATGTTTTCAGTTTTTATGTTTTATGTTTTTATGTTTTGAATGTCCAGGTTTTGTTCACACAATTGTATGTTTGCTTTTATGTTTTAGGTTACCAGGATGTCTAGGTGCCATGTGTTTAACACCTAGTTTACCTTCTTTTGGTCTTTAGGTCTTCAATTAGTTCACACACTTTGAAAAATTGTTTCTCACAACCTGTTTTGCTTTGAATTTTTTTGAGAATTTTTGTGAATGAATTTTAGAGATCTCTGGCTAGGAAAAGCTTAGTTCCAAAGCTTGTCCATGAGACTCACCTCATTTTCCTGGGAGTATCTCTAGAAAATTTTCCCATTATTTTCTCTTTAGAAATTTTTCAAATTCTTTGTGAAAAAAAAAATTGTTTTGATAAAAGTGTTTCAAAAGCATTTAAAAATGAGTTTTCCTTCTTCTAGCCGTATGGATGTAGATAGGCATAGTAGTGTGCATTTAGGTAGGCATAAAAGTCATGAGTTGCATCATACCATTCATAGTGACATTCCATTCTTAGGCATGTTACTTCTAGGTTTGTAGGACGTGCATTTGATTGGTGGCAAGAGAGGCAGTTTAATGTGAAAAAGGGGAGAAAAACATGCATTAATACATTTTATAAATTGAAAGCATGCATGTGGAAACACTTCATTCCCCCTTCATTTAGGATCACTAAATCGCAACAAGCTAGGATAGAAGACTTCATTGACATAGGGGATGCATTCATCCAAAACATTGCTAAGTTTTCTAGACTAGAAATAGATTTTAAGCATAATTTGGACTTGCTCTTGAGTGAACAAAGAGAGATAGAAAAACATAAGAGAGAACAAGCAAAACTTGAAACGTTTTGAGAGTTGGAAAAGAAGAGAGAAAAAAAAAGCTTGAGAAGCTTCGTGTTAAAAGAGAACAAGAGGAAAACGAGATAAAAGAGAGGAAGAAAAGAGATGAAGAAGAAAAGGCAAAAGAGGAGAGTCTTAGAAAAGCCAAAGAAGAGAATGAGAGACAAGATTTTGAAACAAGAGAGAAAATAAAACAAGAGAGTGAGCTTGAAAGACAATCCAAAGTGGTAGAGTTAAAAAGCATTTCAAATGAAAAGAGGGAAGTCATTGTTAGGAATTTGGTGTTCAATCCTTCACCAATTCCTTCCATTAAGTCTCAATTTTCAAAGGGAGTTCTCCCATCTTTAAACTCTTCTCATTTTTTCATTAAATCTTTTGTTTTGTTTCTTTCTCAAACATTTTTATCTCAGTCTCTTATTTCATCCTCCTCAAAATATTGTGCCAAAATACACTTTGACTCTACAATTCTTTTCAAAAATCATCTTAGTCAAAGTGTAAGACAATATTTTTGTGAAGTGGGCCTAATACAAATTTTTTCCAATTATATAAGCCCATTTTCACACATTTCCCAATCAATTATACTACATGGTCATTATGATTTTAATGTCATTTTGTTTGATGATTGTTGTAGATTTGTTTTTTATCCTGGTGCAATCTACAATTCGGTTGCTGTGAGCCTTTAACAACCTCTTGATTTGAGGACAAATCCTTTTCAAGGGGAAGGGGATGATGTGACCCCAACAAGACTTATAGCTTGGGCCATTGGCCAGGCCCATTTCTTTTAATTTCATTTAATTGTTTTATTTTCTATATTTCTTTTATTAAATAAATGTTTGTCTAATTGGATTATTTTCAAGTACAACCCAATTCCAAAGGCTTTTCATCTAGAGTACCTTATGTGGATACGTCACCTAATTGGGCCATGAATCAGCAGCCAAGCCCAATTATTCAAGGCATCATGTGCCCTTCTCTTTTGTTGGGCCTACGTCAAGAATGCTTCCATCCGCACATTCACGTTTTTGCAAGGGAATGCCAATGAATCCAACATTTTCCGTCAGCACGTTTTTATTGGGCCTGAGCCCAATTCTCCAAGACATCATCGTGACCAAAGGGGAAGCTGAGATTAGCTTAAGCATCACACATCATGCCTTGTTCTTTTCTCTGCTAGGGTCACGCAAACCTTAATAGCTGCTAGGGTCTTCATCACCTTTTCCACCATTTCTCTATTAGGGCTTTCTTCTTTCTCCATTATCATGTGTGCCAACCTGTTCACAACACGTTAGCACCGTTAGGATCTCTGTATAAGCTTTCCAACTCTTTCTCGTCGTTAGGTTATTGTTAGGACAGTGTTCCCTTTTCTTCTTTTCCTTTTTTCGGTTGCCTCACCTATATAATGGCAGGCCAATCTCATGTAACTAAGCTTTGATGAATATTGGAGTGGTTGAGTTTTCTCCCCCAATCTTCGTCAGCTCAAACCCTAAACCCTAGATTAGGTTTCACCTCGTCAGGTTTACCAATCCAGTGAGAAGCCAGAGAGATTCGAGCGTTAACCTCAATAATCAAGTCTTTCGCTGCGTATGGAGGTCATTCCGAACGTTCACCATCGAACGGAGCAGATTTCTGCCGATTAACGGCACCAACAACCTCATCACCACGTGCTTAACCCCTATCCCGAGCTCAACTCACGGGATACGTTTCGAGCTCAACTCAAGGAACACCAGCAACCCACCTTTGAAGCATCACTAAAACCTTGTAGATCACGCACGTCCAGTATGAAACACCAATATTGTTGCAGTAAAATCGCCTGGCGGGAGACACAAACCGCGAGGAGCTGCCCATTTTTCGAACGCTTGGCGAGTGACACGTACCGCAAGGCGCCAAACGCCTTAGTCCTCACTTTCTCTGCAAACGACCGCTTGACGGGACTTCCTCTACTGCCAAGCACCGCACATGCAAACTGGCCTCTGGATCTTCACTATCGCCTGGCGGTTCATTCCTTATCGCCAGACGGTATACCTGAAAAACTTGATTACTGGTTTAAAATGTCTTAGTGACTTTTCCCCTCAACTTCGCTCGTCAAATTGAGTATTCCTATAATGTTTTACAATTCACAATTCACAATTCACATGCACCATACCATGGCCTAATCCAAAACACACCAGAGGTTCAAGTTTCATATAGTCTAGGCTGAGTACACCATTAGTGAGAAATTACCAAGTACCGGCTAAGCACATTGTCCATATCCTTTAATTCCACTCGGAGCTTAGGCAACATCTCAAGCTGACAAGTATTACCTCGAATTGTGCAGCAATTATTTCCAATACTAATTCAACCAATCTCCTCTACACCTTATTTAATCCCCTTCTCTCCAAACCAACCCAAGCTTAAGTTAAATTCTAGGACTTTAATTCATGCACCCGTTAATTTATCATTGCCTACTCCAAATGTAACCCAAAACCCTTATTCATGTTCTACTCGAACTGAAACAAAGCCCAATGCTCCCCTGCACCTAACAACCACATAATTCTCGAACCCCTGCGATGGTGCCTAGCGGCACCTAGCCTGCCGCAAGGCGGTGCAACCAAATTCTGGAAAACCAGAATTTCTCCAAGCACTTAACGAACCCCGAATTCATCGTCATCACCATTTTTACCAATTCATTCAAGCTCGCTACAATGAGCTGCGTTCTAGGGTTAAATTAACATAAACAATTCACTACCAGTCCAATCTACTTCGCAAACGATTCCAAAATCTAAGAACCTTATATTATTCGACCCCTAATTAGAGATTATACCAAAATCGTCAACTTACCTCTTACTACTTCAAAATTTCACAATTATTCACTCTCATTTGGTTAGTTAATAATTTCCACATCCTTTCCACTAATCCCGAATAGCCCGAAACCCATAAAAAATCAAAATTATGCCAAACAGACTCGTGTCGCCTGGCTGGTATTCATCACCGCCAGGCAGTTCATCAGAAAAACCTAGAACTACATTACAGGCTTGTGTCGCTTGGCAGTACATGGCTTCACTGCCAGGCGGTTCCTCGTGGGAACCCAGAAAACACACAAAAATGGATGAGGCGGCCCGCCAGGCAGTTTCTGAAAAAATCCCGGAAACTCAAAAATTTAGCAGAAACAGGAAGAGCTCATGCATTTCACAATATATACATCATGAAATTCAAACTTAATGTAAATTAGACTCGTAAAACTCCCCTAACCTGGATTCCTTGCTTAAAATATAGTGCTTGAGTCCTTTCCTTGATTTCCAATAGTTCCTCTAAGTTCTTCTACTGTCCAGCCCCTCAATTCCACTCCTTAACCACTGTTTCTCTCTAATTTCGTGCAGCTCTCAATACCCTCAAATGTCCAGACTCAAAAACCTTCCTCTCTCTCTCTCTCAATTAGCCTTTTATTGGTGTCCTTAATGCTTGATTAATTACCAAAAACGAAAATAGGCTTAATGGTAATGTTAATTACCATTCAATGGTCCTTTATGGTCTGTTTTTCAGCCATTTCTAGGCTACCATTCATCCAGGGTTTCCTTCAACTCTTCATATTCAAACCCAAAACTAAAATTAGCAAAAATAAAGTTTAATTTGAATTCTCCAAGACTTGAACCCATAACCATGCCAAAGCCAAATCTATGCTCAACCAATTCAATCAATTCATATTTCATGATAACTAATATAATTCAATGATTATATTATTCTCAAACATGATCAATGTAATTTAAAAATAATAACAATTTAATAACACACAATTGACATACAACCTTGAAGATGAGTGGATGTGTGCCGCCACTTGCTATGCAAGATAACCCAAGGGAGGAAACTCTCACAAATGGTTGAGACACAAGAGTGTTTTTACTTCAAAATGTTCAACCCTTGTACAAGTGTTAGAGGTCCCCTTAAATAGACAAGTCTAGGGGCCCCTTAGCAAAACAACTAAGTTAAAGGATTACAAAAGAAACCTAGCATGTTCTAGAAAGTAGGTCATCCTAGGGTGCACATGGGTGAATTTTCGTCCAAGCCATCTAGGTGGCAAGTCTTCATGGCCTAGGCTCCCAAAGGAAGGTTCTAGAACATTCTAGAAGACTTGGTGTCCAAGGCATGTGGGCCTCCTCTTTCTAGATGCTTCTAGAAAGTCTTATTCCTTCTCTCTCTTCCTTAGGACG
>Ga0214542_1006918_pt1 | contig 20209 bp, 10 predicted proteins | sample CNSS1metaG_FD_160096 | JGI IMG/M metagenome (GOLD analysis project Ga0214542, IMG submission 160096) | Root nodule microbial communities from cowpea collected in UCLA plant growth center, Los Angeles, California, USA - CNSS1 | ecosystem: Host-associated > Plants > Roots > Nodule | place: USA...
TTACTTATAGAAAATCTGATCACCTTGAGGTGATAGGTTATACAGATTCAGACTTTGCCGGCTGTGTGGATACAAGAAAGTCTACATTTGGTTATGTGTATCTTTTAGCCGGAGGAGCGATTTCATGAAAAAGTGCGAAGCAGTCTGTCATTGCTGCATCCACCATGGAAGCTGAATTTGTGGCATGCTTTGAGGCCACAGTTCAGGCTAATTGGTTGCGGAACTTTATTTCAGGACTTGGAGTAGTCGACAGTATTTCCAAGCCACTGAAAATTTATTGTGATAATTCCGCAGCAGTCTTCTTTTCTAAAAACGACAAGTATTCTAAAGGTGCTAAACATGTGGAGTTGAAATACTTTGCCATTAAAGAAGAAGTTCAGAAACGTAAAATGTCAATAGAACATATTAGCACAGATCTTATGATTGTTGACCCTTTAACAAAAGGGTTACCGCCCAAATTGTATGTTGGTCATGTAAAGAATATGGGCATTATGTCTACTAGTGAATGTTAAATGTTGAATGTTAATGTTTTTAATGTTTATGTGACATTCTGAGCTCCCTAATGTATAAATTTCTGAAATCTATGTTTTCTTCTTTATGTTTATGCATGCAAATTATGATGAAGAAAACAAATTATGTTATGTTATTGCTTTGTAAAATGACATTATGTTTGAGCCCATTATGGACTTCTCATTTTTAAGGTCATATTAAGGAGAAAGGGATGATATAGTAGTACATGGAAGAGATCATGTCGATCAAATGATGTGTGACCGCCATGACTGTTATTATTTCTGTATCTTTAATTATGAATAATGATGGAACCAATTTATGCAAGGTCTTTTAATGCGCATTATGTTTATGTATTAAATCACATAATGTTATGACATCATATGAGTCAAGTGGGAGAATGTTAGAATTAATTGACGAATTAATTCTATTAGTGACTCATTTGAAATATTATGATGGGCCGAATTGTGATTTAATAAAATATAAAGACTTATTGATTATTATTATGGGAAGTGATAATAAAATAAAATAAGATAAAGATAAAATAAAAACCAACTTGATGGACGTTGGTTTATAAGAGGAATAGGGGTTCTGTCTCTGGCCATAAGGTTCTTTTCATTGTAACCCATCAAGAACGTGTGAGAAGAGAAAGAAAGACAAAGAGATAGATTGGGAAACGGTGGTTGAAGAGCACACAAGATTATAAATTAAAGAACACATATTCACAGGATCTCTCATGGATCAAGGTTAGTGCTCTATTATGATTTATCGTGTGAGAATTATAAATCTTAAAGATCCTTAATTAGTTTTACATTTTCTCCTAGCCACTGAAGTGCAACCCCTATTTTCCAACTTCCTAACAATGGCTTCTCAAGTTCATATTGCTAAGTCTAGTTTCGTTGTAAGAGTTGATTCGAACCACGAACACAGTGGTGAAGCCCCTGAAGATGTTCCTACAGATAATGTTGATTAAGTTTCGGAAGGCAAAACAAAACAAGTTTCGGATTCTGAACCCCGAAAATCCAGAGTCAGCTCGGAGACGATATGGTGGTAATTAGCGGCGCCATAAATTAGCTTCACCTTGTCTTTGGTACAATCATTTAATAACTTTTAAACAATGACTGAATTCATTTCTTTTCAATTTTTTCTAAATAATTTGTTTGAATACGGATTTTGAAATATCTTATATTTGAATTTTTTTTCGATAAAATAATTAAAATTTTTTTATGAAATAAAATTTTATTTTAATAATATTTATTTTAATATATAAAAGTTTAAACTTAAATTTAAAAATTATATTAGTTAATTTAAAATATTTAAATTTGATCAAATTTCAATCGGATCAATCAAATTTTTGTTAGCATAAATCAGTATAATTTAGCCAAATTTAGGTTGGAGTTGACTCAGTCAAATTTCGGCCAAAATCGACTCGGTCAAATTTAGTTGAAATTCTTACACATATGATTCGATTAAATTTTGCCAAATTTCGACTGAAGCCAAATTTGATGCATTCAGCCAATTTTGGTTGGGGAAGACTCAGCAGAATTCACCCTAATTCCGATTGGGATTGAATCAACTAAATTGATATCAAATTTTGATCAAGTTAGCTTTGGCCGATTTCGGTTGAGTTAGCCCTAGCCAAATATTTGCTGAAACTTGACCGAGTCGGCCCCAACCGAAATTTTTTGGAATTCGGCCGAGTCGGTCTGAACCGAATATCAACCAAGTTAGCATCGACCAAAATTTGACCAAATTCGCCCAAGTTAGTCTTGGTCGATTCTCGGTCAAGTCATCCTCAACCTTTTTTTATCTTGACCAATTAGAAATTTTAAACTTGTGGAATTTTAATTTCCTTTTTTGTGAATGAATTTCAAATTTTATTACTTTAATTATTTGAAATACCTTTTTAAAATTTCTCAATTATAAATTTCTTTTAATTTCCTCATCCAAAAAAGTCAGTTTATCACAAATAAATTTAAATATTGTAAATAAATAAACTATTCTTTTAAATTGTTTTATCCAAATACACCATGAGTTTTTTACTTACCAATTAGGTTTCCAAACTCTGCACCCTTTCTATAATTGTCTTTTTGTGAGAGAATGTGTAAAAAGACAAAAATTTGACAAAACACGCAAGATCCAACGATTGTTTCAGCGAAAGTATAATTATTGATTTAGTTCCCTAATCTTTTGGTTTGGTTCAATTTGGTCCTCGTTGGTTTAATTTGGCCCCTTTATTATTTCTTGGTTCAATCTGGTCATTTTCGTTAAGTTGGAGTTAACACCGTGTCCATACATGACACGTGTCAAGTCGTAGAATTTTTAATTTCTTTAATTTTTTTAATTTTTTTAATTTTTTTTCTAAAAATATATAAACTGTCACATGCGAGTTTATCATCATGTCACGTATCAGTTTACAGTTGTGACACGTGACAGTGGTATTAGTTGTTTTTAATTTAATCCTCAATTTAAATTTTTTATACAAATTAGTATCCTATTTTTTAAAACGATCTAATTTTGTCCTCTCCAATTTGAGACAAAATTAGTAAATAAGTTTAATTAAAACTTATATATGCATGTTAAAATTTTTTTTTTTTTGAATTTATACATCAAATAACTCTACCTAAAGATTTAAATTATTTTATTTTTAAAATTTTTACCCTTATAATTTTTTATACTTGATTTTTTTTTCTTGAATTGAACCTTGTTAAATAATTAAATGACTAAATTGAACCAACAAATGAGAATTAAATTAAATCAAACTAAAAAATTAAAAGAATAAACCAGTACCTATATCTTTTGACGAAACAGGATCCAACGGTTGTTTTGATTCTCTATTTTAGTTGGTTGACGCATATATGGGGTGCAGTGGAGGAGAAGGGAAATTTTGGGGGAAGAAGGATGGGGCTTTTAGGTTCTGTAAGATCCGATTCGAAATAGGTTCGGAACATCAAATTTGAAAAGTGCTTAAGGATCCGGAATTGTCTTTCTGATAATCCAATATGGGAAGTATAAAAATTATGTTTAATTATATTTTAAAGTCGTGATAAATTTGAAAATTTTAATTAAGTTTCTAATAAATCGATAGATTATCGTAGTTTACTCAATCAATTCAATTTTTTTAATTAAGTCTGCTACTAAATTTTTTGTTGAGTTAACGGTTTGATGTGGTTATTGAGTGATTGAGATAATTATTATCTTGTCATCTCATTTTATTCAGTTTTCGTCAAGTATCATTTAATTAATTGATTATTTTAAAATGTTATTATTTATAATTTTATAATTTTATAGATTTATAATTTTTTAAATTTTTAAATTTTAATTCATAAATGTATAATTATAAAATTATAAATTTATAATTTTAATTCAAAATTTAAAATATATCATAATCTTATATTTCATCTTAAAAGACATAACATCATAACTCTAAACCATCTACAAAGTACTCAAATCCAATAATTATTATGATAATATTTTTGTAATTCCAAGTCCACGAGACTTGTTACAAAATTATAATATATTTTTATTTTTTAATTCAAATTATTACTTTATAATTATACAATTTTGAATTAAAATAATAAAATTTTAATAATATAAAAAATTATACAATTATGAATTTATAAAATTTATAAATTTTAAATTACAAAACATAAATTATAAAATTTTAAAGTAATAAATTGCAATGTGGTAATAGCTTAACAAGTTAACATGACAAGATAACAAATAGGGATGACAATGGGGCGATGACAGGTATCGTCATTCCATACTCATTTTCATAGACAAAATTCATCCTCATGTTCATATCTAAACCAAACGAGTATTAAGTTTTTGTCTTATCCTCACCAGGTAACGGGTATACACTTGACTCGTACCCATACTCATTTTTGTACGCTTTTAATATCAATTAATTAATTTTTATAAAATAAAAAATCTTACGATAAAGGAAACATAATATTATTAAATATTTATTATTAAAAGAAATGATGTTTATTCAATATCAAATATTTAGAAATAAATTATATTATAATTATAAACATTTCAAATTAGAATACTAGATAAGATTTCATCAAAACCAAAACATTATTAAATTTGCAAAAATTCATGAAACATAATTGATAAAATTTAAAAATACTAAAAAATATATATAAAAGGAAAATAAATATTCAAATTAAAAAATTATTTTAAATATTTATTTACTTCAATTTTTTAAATTCTAACAAAATCTTTTTTTTATATGCTAATAAAAGAGATAGATCTTTTACCTTTTGAACTTCAATATGTTGGATGGTGATGAAAAATACTAATGACGATTATATTAAATTATTATATTATAGTAAATAAAATTTATTTATAAAGTTATAGTGATAAAATTACACATATGATAATGAACTATGAAGTAAAAATAATTATATGAAAAATATCAAAATAATATTCTATGTTATAAAAACAAACAAATATTAAAAAAATTATCAATGTGTCTTAGAAACAATTTAGAGAGACCATTGAATAAAATTACACAAAGGAAAATAAATGTACAATTAAGGGTATGATAAGATGAAAAATACCTTAGAGATCTAAGAAAAATTTTTAAATATCAACTTAGTCGATGATTGATATATAAAGAAAATAGTTTTAGCGACATAAAAATGTTCTTCAAATGAAACTAAAATTATTAATAATATAATAAAGAAGATAGATTTTTTTATATTACCTAATAAAAGAAAGTTTTATACTATGGAATACTTAAATTGATAGGATTAAACATTCTCGTGTGAAAATAAAACATACAATAAATAAAAATATTAAAAAAATGTAAAAATATTCATATATGAGACATAACAAATATTTAATTGAGATACATCATTTGAACATATATGCATAAAAGTTGAAATAAGACGAGAAATATATTGGAGATAAAAATGAATTTCATAACAAATCAAATTATAAGAAAAAGTAAAAAAAATGAGGGTGTGTGTGTGTGTGTATATATATAAATGGGCATAAGGTTACTCAATAAACGAGGGATATTTTAATAATTTGACAATGATATGGCGGGATGGGTATTATGCCAGGTATGGAGACAAGGACAGAATAGATATGTACGTTCTCATCTCCATTATGGTGGATATAGAAACAAGGATGAGACAAATATGAACATCCTCGTACCAAGTTGAAAAATTTTCAAATATTAACTTAGTCGATAATTGATATATAAAGAAAATAGTTTTAGCGACGTAAAAACGTTTTTCAAATGAAACAAAAATTATTAATAATATAATAAAGAAGATAATTTTTTTTATATTACCTATAAAAGAAAGTTTTATACTATGGAACACTTAAATTGATAGGATTAAACATTCTCATGTGAAAATAAAATATTCAATAAATAAAAATATTTAAAAAGTGTAAAAATATTGAGACGTGAGACATAAAAAATATTTAATTGACATACATCATTTGAATATATATGCATAAAAGTTGAAATAAGACGAAAAATATATCGGAGATAAAAATAAATTTTATGACAAATCAAATTATAAAAAAAAGTAAAAAAAACAAAGTATATATATATATATCCTCGTACTAAGTTGAAAAAGTCGGATATTTCCATACTCATTAAACATTATTAAAATAGGATAAGTTCGAACAATATCCAAAAAAGTAAGTTCATTTATCATCTCTGATAATAAATAAACATTTGTCTACTAGTGTATATTTTAGTTGAAAAATGAAATTAAAGATGATCCAGTAGTTAAAAATATATTGATTAATTTAACATTTTTATTGTCAGGTGATTTTTATTAAAATATTCAAACTAATGTTTTGTCTTACAAAAGAAAAAAAAAAACTTTAAATTAAAGGGTGAATTTAAATCTCCCTCAATCACATGCATTAAATACGTCCATGAAAAGAAGTTCCACTGAAGAGGTAACTCCATCTCCATGTGCATCTCTATCTTTTTCTTCCACGCCTATCTTCAGTCCACAATAGCTGCTTCACCTTACATACCTTCGCTATTTCCCCCAAACTCATGGAACACTATTGTAACTCCCGAGGATTCTGTCCGACCCTTTTCTTCATAAAAAAAAAATATTAATTATCAAGCTTCACCCACTTCTTCGTTCAGACACACATTTATCTTAGTCAATAAATTACTAAAACTATTTTATATGTTTTCAACTACCTTTTGGGTTCAGAAATGGCCGTTGAAGCATTCACATTTGTGTTACGTGTTTTTTAACATTTGAATTCTTTCTCCACACTAAAAAAAACAAAAAAGAACTGTAGGAAGTGATGGTAAGAAAAAGAAAGCTATTTGCTTATTCCGGAGAAACGATACTGAAAAAAAAAAAAAAAAAAAAAACGTTTTTTAAATGACTTCAAAAGGATATATAAACAACACATTTTTTTTATTTTCAAGCTAGAATAGATATTTAATTCCACGTCTATACCCAGAACGTGCCTAAGAAGGCCACAAGCAAAACATATAAACTTCTGGATGGAAAGTGTTACCAATACACGCATTATATTTTTAATAGAAATTTATTAAAATGAACAAAATGGGGAAAATAGTGGCATCAGTAGTTTAAAAGTGTGTTGTTGTTGATTTTCATTTCTAAATAAATGGCTATAATGATGCGAATTGGAAGTGAATTAAGAAAATTCAAAGACGTGATTTTGCCATATTTTATTTTAGAATCTTTCCATTTCCTAATAACTCCCAGTTATTGAAAATTGTATTCACAATCTGTCATTTTTTTTATAAATCAAGACTCCCGCTAACCAGTTTTTTAGAATGTTCATTAGAAAATTAAAATTAAAAAGTATATAAAAACACGTTAAAAAAAGTTCCCTTTAAAATATTTGAAAAAGAAAAATCCTTGACCGAGTTAACATTTGTCATAAAATTATCATTGTCTTCAAAATGAGTAGGTCTGAAATAGAAGCTTACAATTATTAAGGTATGCTTGTAATTAAGATTAAATTGGAGCTCGAATTTTAATTTAATTGATTTACATCTATAATACGTTAATTTGTTTTAATTATAAATTGAACTGAAGTTAATAATTCAAAAGGCTATTAAATATGATTATTGAAGCTAACCAATAGCTACACAGTTTGTAGTTGCACCTTCTTTTTTGGTGGATTAGTTAACAGTTATTTGGGTCGTTGAACTTGTTGGATTGCTCTGCTCTGCTTTGCGCTCTGTGCTCTGATACACCAACCATTTTACCTTGATTGGTGGGATTAGAATATTTTATCTTAAATGCACTTTCTTTTTCCGTGGTCTTAGTCAACACTGTGCACTTGTGTGTCTGCGCGTGTGTCGGTTATTATACAGAGAGAGAAGAGGGAATTAAAACTTCAACATAATCACATTATATATATTTTATAACAATATCAACTCTTCTGCACTTGCTTTCTCACATACCAGATTCAGCAATTTGGTTCTGTGAAGTTTACAGGCGGAGGTTGTAATGATAGGAGAGTAGAGCATATCAGAAACCCCAAAAGACAAATGGTGAAAAACAATGTAAGAAAAACTAAAGAAGGAAACGAAAGAATAGAATGGAAGAAGCAAAGCATAGGAAAATATACAACCTAGCTAAAGAAATGACCGTAGGTAATTAATAGGGTCATTCTCTTCATTTTTTTAATAACTTTTGTCTGCTCATAATAATCAGCAGCGGGAACCCTTCCTGCAGTTGAGTGCACCCGCAGTGGTCGTAATGGACCCCACCAGTGAAGATGGCCTCGCGCTCAGGCTAGAGGCTCTTGCATAGCTAGACGACGCTCCTGCTCCCGATGCTGTGAAAAACGCACCGTTTACTAATAGGTCTCCTTCAGACCTCCAATTCCACCCTTTCCATTCGCTCTCTGGTGCATCCTCGTGCTTTGTCACCTACACAATTTCACCACATCATATCAATATTTACTCTTTAAAAACACTTTCCTATTATATCAGGGATAATATAATACAATACCTCTTTGCTGAATCTGTCATCGGGTGCAACAAACCTATTGCCTTGACTATTGATGGTTGGGTTTGCACTTCCTCCAATGGCGTACATTTCCCAGTGGGTGTAGTCATTGTTCACCACATGAAAATATCCATGCCTACACCTGCAACAAATCACCAACATTTTTTTTTCTCTTTCAAATTTCGCCACCAGGACCCACATAATTGCAAAAGTAATTACTTTCACTCTTTTCCCTCCCACTTTTCTCAAATTTCACCGGCAAAGCAATTTTGGAAAATGGAAACAACATTTTACTTTACTTTACTACTTTACCACTTTACCTTGGCATCCTCTGAACCAGACCTTCCCCAAAGTGGTTGAAAGCAATTGTGACCTGCATGTTCTTGTCCTGAGTGTAGGCGTCGCTGTGGCCCAAAAGCATCACTTTATCGTGGTGAGTCATGTAATTGTTGGAGATGGTAATGGCGGTAGACCCGTGAATGGCGTCGATCAACCCATCATTGCAGTTAGACAAGGAGCAGTGGTCAACCCATACGTGGCTTCCGCCGAAGATGGAGACGCCATCACCGTCGGATACGGTCCTCCACCCGTAGTGGCGTGGGGAGTCCCGCACCATAGCATTCCCCCCCTGCTTACAGTCATGGATATTTATCCCGTGGATTATAACATTGGTCACATACTGTATCGTAATGCATGGCCCACCCGCAATGTGCACGCTAGCGCCTCTTCCGTCGATGGTCTTGAAGGAGTTCATGATAAGCTCCTCCTTCAGCTTAATCACCATGTCCCTGGCGAATATGATCCAGAGAGGCTCCTCCTGAATCACCGCGTAACGGAGCGTCCCCGGCTTAGGCGTCACCGCGTCATCGTCGCTGGAATCCGTCACCACGTAGATTTTCCCGTTCTTTCCTCCAATCGCGTTTTTCCCAAACCCAATTGCACAATCCGCCAGCCTCTGCCTGTTCTTCTCCCAGTTGGGGTCACACCTCCAACAGTCGTCTATTGGGTTACCTGTCCCACATGACAGGTAACCCAAATTCCTCCTGGCTACAGAGGCATTGATTTTCCTGCATCAAACAAACAAAGAAATAAAATATATATAAAATTGACGACCACACTAGTGTTACGTTGTCTAACAAATTTATGTGACATTTAATAACAAGTGTGTGTTTGTGTGAATGTGGGTTTACCTGTTAACTTCTTGGGCGACCAATTCAGGGTTCTGAACGGGGGAAGAAGAAATGAGAGAGGGGGTGAGGAGAGAGAAGAGGAGGAAGAGGAGAGAGGTGGAGGTGGTGGTGGCCATGTGTTGATTTGGTGAAGTGTGAGGAGAAAGTACGTAGTTGGAGGGTGTATATAAAGGAATGGAAGACGGGCTGAATGGCGTGATTAAACTGAACATGTAGGACCCAGGTGCTTCGTGATTTCTGGTTTTACAGGATACCAGTTGGGCAGTTTTGTCCGTTAAGCAAGCCCCAAATGATGGGGGAACCTCCCAAGTAACATTACCTATTACCCCCATCCTACGAGTAAAACAAAAAATATGAGGAATGTGCCATCAAATGATGTTTTCTTTTACCACTTTCTCCTCTATTTATTAAATACTGTAACTCTCGCATCCCCTGTTCTTGCTTTTTTACACTCGTAATAATTAATATTACTGCATTACAATTTACCATTATGGTCCCAAATAGATGTTTTTTTGAAAAAGTTCCCGGCTCCATGTTCACACATTAACTTGCATAAGCTCTGAGGATAATCAAATTAATTAGGCATGGGTACTTCGATTAAATTGAGTTATTCAAGGCGTGGTGAAAGTAAAAGCCTCCTCAAAAGGAGGGATCATGTGATGCAATGAGGTGTTGGCAACTTTGAGTTAACTGTGTTCATATTGGGTGTGAAAATAAACTCTTCACCCCGTTTTTGGCACCAAATTCTCTATATTTTGACTTTGTTTCGCATAAGCGAGTGAGATAGTGAAAAATTGAAACGTTACTGGGTGGAAGAGATTGACTTAGTTGCTCCTATGGGTCCATCTGTTACTTTAGCTACAGAGGCATCTTGGAAAATCTTGAGCATATGCATTCTTAATTGTTTTAATCTGAAATTAATATGATTAGCTGTCTATTTTTATTCTAAAAAGATTGTTGTGATTTATTTTTCTCTGCTTTGTTTTTTTGTACGGTAATACTAATGCATAACATAAGTGGTTGGTTATGAAAGAATACCGTATGCAAGAAATTATTGAATTAATACACAGTTGAAGAGGAAATGTAAGCAGAATGATGAAAACATACACCGACAGTGAGAGAGGTTTGATGAAGGCGTGGATAAGAACCACAGGTTTTTTGTTTGGTATTCAACTTTTGGTCTAATCATATTGCCCATAGATGCTTGGTGTTAAGCATATAGGTATATAGATTAGTTAGCATAGAAAGAAAAAGAATACCATTTAAGGTGGTTTGAGTTGTGAAATTGTAAGAACCCATATTCATAATAAGACAGAGACTCCTGAAACGACATCAATTTTTTTATTTATTTATTTTTTACTCGAGCTACCATATAATTGCTTTCTCAATCATATCCTTGGATTATATGGGGTCCCCAACTCTCTCTTTGCTTGCGTGACAAGGGAAAACATTTGCGTTTAATTGTGTTAGTAAAATCCAAAAGTAAAACTTAAACTAACTTTTATTTCGATATTATATATTTTTCTTTGTTCATTACATATACACAATTGTCTGTGATGAGAAATAAGTTTAACATGTTTGAATATGTGAAAAGTGATTTTAATATAAATGTTGAATATGTGTCTTACCAATGAATAAGATGAGATCGTAAAGTACTCAAAAATAAGAGAATTTGAGATTACTTGTAAGCATTTCTTTGTTTGAAAATGGATTAAAATTAATCTAAAAATATATTCCAATCCAAACACAGTATTTGGTTTGTTTGAACGAAAATAAATATTATTAATTAATAGAACCTTTCTATTTGAAAAAAGAAAAATGAATGTATACACATTGGGTTAATTTATCTTCTTAGCTAAACTACAAGTTTGTATTTTTATCATCATTGCAACAAGATATGATAAGTGTTACCTTTTTAATAAGTTAAGATTACATACGTTTGTTATTAATGATTTCATAAAGCGTGCTAGAAAAAAAAAATGATATTAAAGCTTAAATTTGTTAGGTTTATCGTTAGAAATAACTTGGTTAACTATCTTCTTACATTATTGTTTTTGTAAAAATGTTCATTAAAATAACTGATAAATATAAATGAACTAAAATAAACATATTTATCGACAACTTTATAGTAGCTTTTCCTCAACTTTAATTTGATAATAATACTTTCATATAATCACGATTTTTAATTTTTAAAATATTGTATGTATCTATACTTATATAAGAGAAATTTTCATTTTTGTGTCCACATCTTTATTTTCAATTTTATCTCGTAATAAATAATCGTTTTTTTTTAATTAAAATGATTATCTTGCTATTTTTACCTTTTAAATAATAATTTTATTAAATTTAATTGATTTATTCATTTAATTTTTATTTTAAATTAATTATTTTTGAAATAAAATAAGTACTTTCAATAAAAAATTGTCTACAAAATAAATAAATAAATCATGTGACCACTTTTGATGTTTTAAATTCCACATATAGACCATGTGAAAGTTAGATCAGTGATAATTTAGCTTATTTATGAAAGAGATTGATGAATTTCTTCAAAAGCTACATGTTTAAGCTCAAATTATAGTTTTTTTTTTTGTGTGTGTGAAATTGTTTGATAGACTACATTTTGATTTCATGACTTAACGTTATTTTTAATTTCAATTGTAGATTCAAATGAGGTTATGAAACATATTAGGACCTACGGGTAAAATTAATTTATTGAATGAATAATTAAATGTCTTAGATTCTACAAAGCGTAGGATTTTTTCTGAATAATTTGTCCCGCCACAATTAACAAATCTCATTTGAAAAGCAAATTCACAGTTTAGATATTTAAATTCGCCCATCATGCTTAAAAATCATTCAGAAAATTTATCATGATCCAATTATAAGATAAACGATACGAAACATAATTTCTTTACAAATTTTTTCATGTCTTTCTCAACGGTTTTTCTTGAATATTAGTAAATTAAGAATTCATAGTATATTATTATGTATCGAAATACCTAGTATGGTATTGCGTAATAATAATAAAATAAAATACTCATTAAGGAGAAGAAATATCCTAATTTTACTAGTGATTTATTACATAGAGTAAGACAATAAGTAGTGAAAAACTGAAGAGGTTATTATATCGAGACTTTTAATAGCAAATACAAAGTATTATTTTGATACAAGAAATTGAGGTAGTTTTTTAATTAATGATGTCAAAACAGTATTTTTTTAATGTCAATATTGGTGCAACAATCTGTTAGTGCAACCATAAAACTTTTGTAAAAAGATCCAAAGAAAATGTTTTAAAGTAACAAAATTCTTTTACGAATTAAAACATACACATAATTAGTGGTACTACAAATTTCATGAAGCAATTCTCTCGTTTAATTTTGGAATGAATTTTGATGACGATTATGCATATTATTGTTGTCAATGATAAACTTTATGTTTTATATATATATATATATATATATATATATATATATATATATATATATATATATATATATATATATATATTATCATATTTGTTTGAATTTTACTATAATATATAATTCTTTTAAATAGAGTAAATTATGAAAATAAATAATTTTTTTAATTAAAAAAATTATAAATAAAAAATATAATTTGTCTCCTAATTTTTTTTTCAAATTATATGCATCATGCTAGTTTACTTTTAAAAGAAAACTTCTGTTGGTATATCTAATAATCACCTAACAAGATTCTATATTGGGCTACATTTTTCGAGTTTGTTTGCATTATTTAATGAATTGTGTGTAATTGCATTTCAGATAAGCATGATAAATAAATTTATAATTAATTAATTATTGAAAGTTGAAAGTTAATTTTTATTCCAAAAGTTCTCACTAATTAACTTCAAACTACTTTATTGTTTTGATTATCCGCAAACACAGAACAGGTTTGTGGTAAAGAGGTGAAGTGCCTCTATAATAACATTTTAGCATCGATAAATATTTTTAAAATATTGACAAAAATGGCAATGATGCATGTAGGTGCTCTAGATGTGGTTTGATTTGATTTTTAATTTAAAATTTATGTAGTTGGGTTTGATAGGGATACCAATGCGGGTCGGCCCGACCCATTTAAGTCCACATAAGGTCCACATATCGCAGGTTGGTCCGTCTCGTCCTGCACAATTTATGCGGACTGCAATCACTAACCCGTCCCGCATATTACTTGGCCCGTGAGCTGGCCTGTTTTTTTTTTTTTTAATTTTTATGTTAAAACTTTTAATGTTGAAAGGAAAACTTTAAGAAGTTCACAAAATTAAGTAAAGACTTTGGGGAGTTGAATGATAAATTGATAATTCAACATTTTCATCATATTCATACTATGACATATACAATATATTCTTTAAATTTTAGCACATTAAAAAATACATAATACTGTCTTCTCCAGTTATACAAGAATTTGTAATATTAATGCAAGATTCTATAAAAAAGTAATTAATATACACAAGTACAAATTTTTATTTTATGCGGACAATGGGCCAGTCCGCACGGACCGGGCTATGACGGGCTTGTGGGTTCAACTTCTAGACCTGCCCGTATATTTTGTGGGGGCCTGCAAACCGGCTCGCCGGGTCAAGCCTAATTGCCACCCCTAGATTTGAATATAATATTTATACTATATTACATTATATTATAATTATTATTTTATTATATATAATGGGAATTGTTTGTAGTGTTCACATCTACTTTTCAATTTTCCTTTTAAATAAAAGTTTTTATGTAAAGGGAGTATTTTTTGTTCACATTAATTTTTTTAATTTTACTTTTGAATAATTTTTTTAAATTACAATAATTATTTTATCAATTTTATTTTTAAGTATCTTTTTCTTTTTCTTTTTTATTTTTAATTTTACCATTATTTTATGAATTTTTATTATTTTAAGAAAAATTAACACAAATTTGCCATCTGTTTAAATTTAAAATAAATCTTGTTTTATTTACTTTGAGTGATTTGTTTTTTTTATTATCGAAACGTCCTTGTCATTATTTATTTTTGAAATTTCAAAAGGAAATATTATAATTTCTTTTCTTCTTTTTGATCATATCATATTGACATATCAATATATGATAAACTGGTTAAGGAACATTTTATAACTTCCTGTCATTTACGGAACCCTATTATTTAGTTATAATCTGTTACCTTTCAACTTCAAATGCAAATTTCATCGCCAAAAGTGTAAAGATCTTAAAACCTTAGAAACATTAAAGGAAAAAAAATTATTAGCTAATAAATCATAAAAGTACATGTTTTAAACCATAAAAAAAAAGAGTCATATGCCACATAACGTGTTGCGTCCACTTTGCAAATGGGTCACCGGAGAACCTCCCCCAATTGCTCACTAGCTCATGTGTATTCTGAATGAGTTCCTCATAATTTAGATCAACATTCGTTCAACTTAAAACACATGCTATTAATTCAAGTAATTATTTCTTACTAAACCTCCGCAAACTATTATTACTATATTAAAAAAAAATTTACATGTATTGCCTATTTAATTACCTTAATTTATATAATTAAATTTCATAATTATATCAAGTTTTTTTACGATAAAGTACTCAATTTGTTAATTTAAGCTAGATATATCCACAACACCTTGCGTTTTATTTATTTTATTGTAAAATTTATATCAATTTATATCGAGCTATTTCAGCAACTATCAAACGTTGTCATCATCTACAAATATTACATTTGATTGAATACAACATTCTTCGAATTGCGGGAAGAAAAAGCCGCATATATGTCCCTAATATGTGGTTACTTTGGAAACGAGTATTAAGTGTTTATATTTTTAATATATTAAGTAGTAAGTCTTTTATCTGTCATTATTTTATATTTTTTAGTTCCTTGTCATCTCAAAGTGTTATACAGTGCAATAATTACTACTTTCTCAATTATAAAAATTGTGCTATATATTATAAAACGTAAAATAGATAAATGATACATTAGAAAATTAAAAAAAGATTTAATATAAAGAAAACTATTTAATTTCTTAATATTCTATATATAATATTAAATGAAATGTAGGAAGTATTGAAATTGTGTTATTTTAAGATTGTTTCTAAGAATCGATAAAATTTTACAGAGAAAGACAGCACGGAATACATGTTAAACATTTTTCTATAATTTTTTTTTAATCACTGCTTAAGCTCATTCGTTACTAAATGTATCATAAACCGTGTGAGGAATTTATTTTAAAATAAGAAATGGCCATTTAAGAACAAGAATGTGGGGTGGTTGCTTGTGAAACAAATAGTTAGGTATTATAAATACTTGTATATTAACATAATTGGCTGGATTACGACTACAAAAGAGAAATGTAGCTGCAAAAAAGGTTTGTTATTGCGTCTATTCAACATTGAATTGTTTATAAATTTTGCATTAAAAAAGAATCTGCAACATTATCTATATAATGATAAAAATAATGATAGTGATAAAAGAATGTTTGCAGACGTGTTTTTTTTAAAACATCGTCCGCAGAGATTTAATTTCTTTTCATCTGTAACGGTAAATATAAATATATTAAAGGAATCATGTTGAATCATACGTGATTCGTTAATGATAATCTTTTTTATTATAACTGTTCATTAAAGTTGCAAACAGAGGGGGAATATATGGTAATCTGGTAAACCTTGTTGTTTGTTGCGTATGAGGGTTGGAATAAAAAAGTTGTAATAATTGAAAGTGTGGAGGTTGAAATGAAAATGGGAGAAGTGAAGACAAAAAAGAAGGGTACGTGTCTACCCACTAAAAAAAGGAAAAGATTGCATGTAAATTATGGAGGATTTTTTACTTCTATACCACAAGTCATGCCAGCACATGATTGATGAAGCAGAAACACCTTCGTAACGGGATATAATTAATTAGGGTTATATTTATTTAAATAAGCCCAATGGAATTAAACGTGTTTCATGTAATTAATAACCGTAGCACATGATTTGGAATGATTGTGTAAGAATGTGATCTCTTTGTCAATAATCTCTTGAAGATGTATACATTTTTGTTAAGAAGGAATTAAGACCTTAATTTTCATTTGTTGAGATGAAGGAACAGTGAGCCATATCCGCACACGGCTAACCAATAATGACACAGAACATGTACCGAAAATAACAAGGTCTAAGAATGGTGAAACATGACACGAGAGATTGAGTGGGATTGATGATACGATTACAAGTTGCATTGTGTGACAAACTTAGATGTTTCACTGCGCTTGTTTAATAACCTTAGTGTAATGCATCGGAAACACACACAAACGGCCTTATCTTTGACTTATCTGGAAATAAATAATTGTGATAATACTGAGCAGATAACCGCAACATTTCAACAGAAAAATAATTGAAAGTTGCTCTGATGGGGATGGATTTGAATAAGGAAGACAAGAAACATGAAATGAAAGGAAAGGAAAGGTATCTGAACATAAAGATGAACAGGGAACTCAATCAATATGGGAAAAGAATTTAGTCTTATCTTTAATTTCATTCACATCAGTGATAAAGCAATAGTGTTTTGGCGTTGTAGAAAAGAGTTTGTGAAGCAAATTCTGTTGAAGTTACCTTGAAAACGATTTATGCAGCTGGAACCGTGTAGTAGCAGTGGTGGATTGAAGGACCATTACATTACATGACGTAGTATCTTATATTATATTATATTATATATGAACATGGTTGATGCGAGGGAGTTGTGTTGTGTTGTGATGTGAGTCACTAAATACTAATACTATGCATGCATGTGATGATACTAGGTAGAAAGTACAGTGTGGAATAATAAAGGTGTGAAAATTGGAAGGTACGAGTGATGAGTGTTTTGACAAGTTTGGTTGGTGTATATCTCCCTTATCCAATTTGGTGCAGGACAGAATGGTGCCCATACGATGCACAATAAGGTTATTTGGAAGCTAATTGATAATTGTCACCGAAGCAGTTAACACGAGGGACTCATTTGGTCCCTCACCTTGCACAGATATGGCTGAGAATCGTCGTTCGTGCCACTTTTTGTTCACCATTACCTCACTCAAATAAAACACCTTTCCATTCTAATTATATATTCACACAATAAATGCTGTTTGTTAAACCTAATCCCAGTTGCTATATATGTTCCACCTTTAATCCTTATCCTAACCCGGTGAAGTACGTAATTCCTGTGAAATAAAATCGTCGGTAGATGATGTATTTATACGCAATATTTGACCAAATTTATGGGGCGTCGAAATAAATTATTGAGTACTGTAGAAGTGGTGAGTGAGTCGTAGTCCATTAATCAAGGAATAATTTGATGAAATTGCGACTGAAAAAATTGGAAAGGGAAAAAAGGAAGGGGTGTGATGTGAAAGTGCATGTGGCGTTGCATGTGCAGAGGGGAGAAATAATTGTTGTTGTGAGAGAGACTGCCACATGGCATGGAGAAATAAACAGAGGTTGGTGTGTAATTGTCAGAAGTAGCCTCTTGGAACCACCACTTCTTCGTTCTTGAACTTTGACTCTTCACCCCAACTAACATGGGTGTGCTTTTAATCAAAAACCCTACCTTAACTGCTTTACAAAGACCCCCTCCCATTCAATAAACTTTGATTGGAATGAACCATTTACCCTTTTTCTACAAATCCAATCTACACTCAAAACGACAACCGTATCACCCGTGAAGAACAAAATCCACAAACGTCACTTTTCATCTTTCAAAACGACAACCAAATGTCCCGTGTGTCGTCGTAGGAGCTTCCCCTCGCGCCATGTCAGCATCGCATACAACGTCAAATTTCGGCGAAGTTTGCGGTCGGGAAAATTTAATATAATATAACGGCAAGAGAATCAAAGCAAGAAGAAAAGAGGGAAATGGGATACCTCTGGACCTACAAACACTTTGATTTTTTAGTGCAAACCATGTGCTTCTGTCATTTTAATCCTCTTTATTTAATGCATTTTTTTTTCTCATTTTTTAAGTATTGTCTTCTCTGTTACGGAAAAGTAAAGGGTTAGAGTAATTAGTACGCCATAATTTACGATTAAGAAACTTTCGCAGATTTTCCGTTCCATTCCTCTTAAAATAAATACGCGCGCGCATTCGTTTTCGCTTCGCGGTTTTCTCAAGGAATCGATCTTCGTGTGTTGATCTGCTGAGAAGGACGTGTTGTACTTTGTTGGATAAATTTCACATAAAAAAATATTGAATCACACTGATGCAACTCTTTGTAAATTATTATATTCTTCATCATTTTAAATGATTTAAGGTTAATACAATTAGTTTTATATTATAAATAGTTTATAAAAAAACTATTAATTTAGAGGTGGAATTAGATTACCTGTAGAAGCAGATATTTATAATTATATTTTTTCAATTCCAATTTTAATGTGTGAATGGTTTATTTTTTTATCGTGGAATGATACAAAAATTAAATATGGAAATAAACTCATTTGAGATTCACTATATCTAGATGGTGAGATGAGTTTATTCTATTTGACTTATTTAATTGTTAAATGGGATGGGTTGAACATTTTAAACTCGTTTCAAATCGGATTCAAAAACTTGAATGAAATAAATAAATAATATTAATATTCCGATATTTATTATTATTATATGAATGTTTTGATGGGCCTTTTAATTGATTAGTGACATTCAAATATTCTTTTATTTGTTTATTTATTCTATAGGTTAATTAGTGGGGTCGATCAAAATTTTTAGTCAATTTTAAAGAGTTTCAGTCTAATTTGTTATGTTTTCTCTCATTTATTTCACATGGAATTTTATAGTGTACCATGAACGAAGGAATTTACTTGCAAAACGTAATTCATTTATGGCAAACGAGTTAATACCTACAATGGCGATATTACATATTTCTTCACTAATTAATTTCGACTGTTTGTTGATAACAATCCTCACATATAATAATAATAGTATAATAATTAAAAATATGAGTGAAACACAGTAAATGATGACTTAACTGAAAAATTCCTCAGCAACAAATTCCAATAATATATAAATTGAAATAATATTTTTTTAATCATTATTCTTTTGACAAAAAGTGTTTTTAAGAATATTTCATTTTTATTTAATAATCTCTTATCTGTTTAAATATACCCATTGCATTTTGTTCCTAAATTAAATTTCAATTTTAAAAATAAATTATCAATAGTTAAAGTTGATTTATAATAAAACTTATCATTAATCTAAAATGCCAAGCAGAAAAGACTTTTCCAATGGAAGACCTCGCCATCATCTTGATTAGCACGTGGGAGAGAACCGGGACTTTCTTTGTAGATAATACACTTAGCCAGCATGAACCCAATCACCGCATTTTTTTTTCTTTCTGCACCCCCTAAACTTTAGAATTCTCCCCTTATTCCTAAAGTCAAAATAAAAACCCTAACTTAGTTTTCCATTCCCATTCTCCCCCTTCCCCTTCTCAGCATTGTTCCATTCGAAAAACACGAAATAAAATAATAATAATTAAAAATAAGTGTTTCGAAAAATATTTTTGGATCTATAAAATTCTTTGTGGAACACCCCTCCATATATATA
>Ga0214542_1006919_pt1 | contig 20208 bp, 14 predicted proteins | sample CNSS1metaG_FD_160096 | JGI IMG/M metagenome (GOLD analysis project Ga0214542, IMG submission 160096) | Root nodule microbial communities from cowpea collected in UCLA plant growth center, Los Angeles, California, USA - CNSS1 | ecosystem: Host-associated > Plants > Roots > Nodule | place: USA...
AATAAATATAATAACAAAAATATAAATTAAACGGGACCAGTGCGTAACTGGAGATATATTAATTGAAATAAATAAACAGGACCAGTGCATAACTGGATATAAATAAAATAAAATAAATAAATAGGACCAGTGCGTAACTAGAGGTAAATAAAATAAAATAAATAAATACGACCAGTGCATAACTGGAGATAAATAAAATAAAATAAATAAATAGGACTAGTGTGTAACTGGAGATAAATCAAATAAAATAAATAGGACCAGTGCATAACTGAAGATAAATAAAATAAAATAAAATAAATAAATAGGATTAGTGCGTAACTGGGAAATAAATAAAATAAATAAATAGGACCAGTGCGTAACTGGAAATAAATAAAATAAAATAAATAAATAGGATCAGTGCGTAACTGAAAATAAATAAAATAAAATAAATAAATAGGACCATAAATGGAGATAAATAAAATAAAATAAATAAATAGGACCAGTGCATAACTAGAGATAAATAAAATAAATAAATAGGATCAGTACATATTTGGAGATTAAATAAAATAAATAAAAAACAGGATCAGTGTATAATTAGAGATTAAATAAAATAAATATAAGAGGATAATAAATGAAAGTAAATAGAATAATATATGAGTCAAAATAAATAAAAGATTAATATAAAACCAATGAGTTTATCAAGATTAATAAAAGAGCTTAACCTCAGTCCCCCTTACTTGATTAGTTGGAGGGACACACTAGTAATACTTCTAGAAGACCAAGATCTCTTTCAAATCTTTTGCTCCAACTTTTTCTCTCTATTTCTTTCTCTCTTTCTCACTTAACTCACCTTTCCTTTAATTCTTTCTACATTTTTCTCTTTCATGCTATCCTTTTATAAGCAAACCATGTGCAACTTCATTAATGCAAAGATTCTCTTCATTAATGAAGAGATAAGCTTCATGCTTTCCTTATTTCTCTTACGTAATCACCCTTCCATCATTTCTTCCATGTATTTATAGGTTAAGATAAGATTCCTTTCATTAATGAAAGGTAATCCAAAACTTTCCAAGTAATCCATGTAATACATGTGGATGATGTAATCTTAGGTCATCTTTCTTTCATCATCCATTTCTTTCATCCATTTACAAGCCATGCATGTGCCAACTTGCTAAGTAATGAATGGATGCATTAAATGTAAGGTTAACACTTCTAATTATTCTTATCTTCCATGTATTTAGATAAAACTCCTTTAAATCTCCTTATCTTCTTTCTTTTTCTTTTATTTCTTTTCTTTTCTTTGTTTTTCTTTTTCTTTTCCTTTTCTAATCTTTTTTAGAAGATTCTTCATTTCATTTTTTTACACACACCTATTTAATTAAAATAATTTTACCTAATATATATATATATATATATATATATATATATACATATTTTATTTGTTTTGTTTTGTTCTTATTGTTATTTTTAGTAAGTAAAAACTACATCATGATAAAATATATTTCTATTGTTTAAACTACATTTAGATAAAATATGAAACATTAGTAAAAACATAAGATTTTCTAATTGTTTTATTTAAAATAAATAATACAGTTTATTAAAAATAGGGATGTTACAGATCTGCCAGGCGACACGATCTATATTGGTTCGATTTTGATGTTCGTTGTGTTCTGGGATGATTTTATCTGAGGGAAAGTCAGTTTACTTTGCGAAGGGGTAAATTACTGTCAAAATTCATGAAGTTTCGCATAATTAAGACCTAAAAATGATGGAACAGTGGTAACATATTTTTAGGGATTGACAGAGTTGGGAATTTTGTTGTTTGGGGTACCTCTATTGTGTAATTGCATTATAATCATTATCAGAAACAATTAGGATGGAATATGGTGTTTGTGATGTTGTAATTGAGTGTCCAACTGGAGGATACTGGAAGGAGAAGGGCGCAAAAGGGGTAGGAGCGTGCGGGTAGACGTAACAGAACCTGATATTTTTCCCAGGACTGATGCACTGCCTGGCAGGTTATAGTGTGTCGCCAGGCGGCATCGCGGCGTTCAGAAGCGTCTTGTGAACTTTGGAGTGCGCTGGGTTTGGGCTAGTTGTTGTGAACATGTGATATATAATGGTATTGAATGATTAAGTGATCATGAGTTCCTTGTGTTGTTCCTAGACTTGATGAATAAGTTGTGAAGGGAAATGGGATTATACTTGATTACTAGGCTATGAGCATGTTGGAGTAAATCTGGCGCTATATTAGGAAACCTTAGAATAATGAAATCAATGATCTAACGATTTTGATATTATTTATATTAGAGTGATGCTAGGTTGAAGTGGAGAATTTGTGACTATGGGACTTGTCAAATTAGAAGGAAGGAATAAAGAGGGTTAGGTGCAAGTGTTAAGACAGATGCTAAGGGATACTGAGATAAGGTTGGGCAACAGTAGAGTAATGAAGGGTATGAGACTGTAGTGACATGTGAAGTTCAGAAAAGAGAAACTTAAGCAATCCTATATAGATAAATTAAGTGAATGAATAATGAAAAGAAAGGGATTGGATGATATCCTATTGAATTGTAGGTGATAGTTGGTGAGAGTAATATATAAGACGTACACATATGATAATAGGATTCAGCAATTGGATGTATGATAGTCAAGACTTAAGAGGGAGAACTTGGCAAAAATGTATAAAACGCAATAGGAGTGATGTTACTGGTGTGGCGCCTGGCGGTAGAGTCTAGACCACCAGGCGATAGACACGTATCAGGGGTTTTCTGGTGCAGGTGGTGCCTGGTGACGAATATGATTTCGCCAGGCGATCGTTGTACGATAGTGGGCTTCAAAATAGTGTGGCGCCTTGCGGCGGAGAGTGCTCCGCCAGGCGATAGTTGTTACATTAGTGGGCAACTGGAATGCGTTCGCCTGGCGGTAAGGGGGATCCCGCCAGGCGGTGTCTGCATGGTTTAGGATTTATGAGGCGCTTAGCACCTGGCGGTACGCGTCCCCTGCCAGGAGGTCTAGAAGCTGGTAGCGCCTAGCGGTACGTGTCCCCCGCTAGGCGATTTGGCTGCTGTAGCCTCAGTGGTTGGATTTTGCAGAAGTGATCTACAAGACTTTTGGTGATGCTTCAAAGGTGGGATTGCTGGTGTTCCTTGAGTTAAGCTCGGAACGTATCCCTTGAGTTGAGCTCGGGATAGGGGTTAAACACGTGGCATTCCTCGAGTTGAGCTCGGAATGGCATCCCTCGAGTTGAGCTCGGGATGGCGGATGAAAATGAGGAACCCTTGAGTTGAGCTCGGGTTGGCGAGTGTTGCCGGTGTGAGTGTGCTGGTTGTGGCCAGTACGGATGGGTCCAGATGGATTGCCCTCCTTAGTAAATAGCTGACGAGTTTGGTAGTCTTGCGACGTTACGAACTATGTTCGTATTTGGGAACTTCACCTGGCGTTACAGTGTATGATCCGTAGCAATGGTTTCCCGCACGTGCTCTATCGGTTGTGACCGATAGGTATGGCAGCAAGTCACCTTGAGGTAATCGCTAAAAGAGGTAGAACACGAATGACATGTTGTGGCCAAGGAAGATGAAATCAATAGAGGGATTTTAGTGTGGCTTGTTACATGAAATATATAAGTGATTCATATAAATGTGTATGCATGTATTTTGTATGCTTATTCTATTAAGCTCACTCTATCTGCTTGTGTTTGGCGATGATCGTGTGCGCGGTACACGTGAGTAGATGATGTTGATACAGGTGGTGTTGATGAGACTTAGACACGGAGCGGGGATATCATAGGAGTCTTTTATTTATTATGTTTTGGAAATAGATTGTAAACTCTCATGAGATATTTTGGTTATTATCCCAGTTTAAAACACATAGGAGTCTTTTATTTATTATGTTTTTGGGTTTTATACATTATGGAATTTTGGATTATTCACAGATTAAATAAAATTTTAAATTTCTCGCGTTTTCGGAAATGAGATATTATTAAATGAAAATGTTTACTATTTCTTTATTTATTGTTAAATCCGTAATATCCTGTCGGGATGTTACAAGTAGCATCATGAGAACTTAACACTAAAAAGAAAAGATGAAAATAGGAACAAAACAAACAATAAACAATAATGTAATTTTACTAAGGGAAAAAATTACGATACTCTTTCATTAAAGTAAAAGTTTAATATCCTATGATTTTGATTAAGTGTGAAAAACAACAAAGAATAAAACATGATCATGTTGCATTGAAAGACAATAGTATAACTCAATAATATATCACATACAATGCAACATTTTTGTTTAACAAGCGATACAACACCTTGTTGTATGTCTAGCATGACATAATACGTGTTCAAACCATAACACATATAAGTAAACTAATCTCATACTATACGAAAAACATGTAAATTCCTATTTTATGTTGTAGGGAATGTTCATTACTTTCGTCTACCAAAAAGAAAATTAGCAAATGATAAGTCACATAAAAATATCTCTTAAGTAGGGAGTTAAAGTTGTTTTTCTTCAACAATTCCTTTAACCATACATTTTCAACTTTAGAAGAACTATCCACTTTGTACAACATTGGACTTTAAACAAATCAGGAAAAGACACACTATCCTAAAAGATATAAGTACATCCAACTTATTAAGATATAAGTACATCCAACTTATTAGGATGTTACATAAAGAAGAAAAAGAGCATTTATTGTTGCATGAAATGTATTTGATACATCTATCAATATTAAGATTGTCAAATAAAGAAATTACATTCAAAAGAGTTGAAGTTATTTGACGGTCAGAAACAATCTCATAATGGCTACTTTATTTAGAGCCCATGTAAAGGAACTCAAGGAAAGAAGAAAGCAAAATGTTGCTAAAATTTCTAGGCCAACAAAGTTTCATAGAAGAACATTGTTTATGTTCAATTAGTAAGATAAAAGAAACATTAAATCTTATATAAGTCAATAGATAACCATCCTATCTAGCGAGCAACTTTGTGATTCTTAATCACTTCTCATACAACTTACTTATCTTAGCTATAAAAGTGATTGTTTGGTAAATAATACTCAATTGTTAATCATGAATGGATGGAATACTTATTTGAGTCTAAAGTAGTTATAGTCATTTGAGCCAAAAGTGGCCATAATCATAAGAGTCAAAAGTGGATTTTAGAAAGAAAAAAAATATACTTGAACAAGGTCTGTCAAGAGTGGTTGAAAGTATAAAGATACTCAAGTTGAGCCAAAAGTGACTTGTTGAAAGAATACTTGAATGAAGTTAGTCAAGAATGGTTGGGAACTGAAAAAAGAATACTCAATTTAAGTTAGAAATAACTTGTTAAAATATTACTAAAGGGGTTAGACAAAAGTGGCAATGAGCTTAAAGAATACTTACATTGTAATTCACAACATTAATTTCCTTAGTGAAACTCAATCAGTTGATTAAGAATTTGACGTAGTTTACGTGGTCAGACAAATCAATATAAAAATATAGTGCGTATTCTCTCTCACTCTCTTTTCTTATTCTTTATATTGAATGTTATTTTTATATGTACTAGTTTAGAATGTGAGTCATCATGCGAATAAGTATAACTAAAACATTTACATAACTAAATCAATTAAGCTAAGGTTGTGTCTATTGCACATCACGAAGCATAACAATCATCAATTGATTAATTAGCATATAAAACTACTGTTTGAATATCACTTTTCATCCATTATTTGCAAAAGGTGTCAAACGATAAATTAAAAATACAATTCAACTTTCCCTTGATCCAATGGGTGTTAATATTAACATATAATCAATAAATTGATTATTTAGATGTGTGAAAAATATGGTAGTAAAATTGTAAGTATATAGAAGTTAATATGTGTATATTTGCATATAGCTTTTTGGAGGTGTTTAATCACGTATTTTTCTATTATCTTGAAATAAATTAGATATATTTTTAGTATTAATTCATTGTTGAACTTTATATTAGTTGAGAAATAATGTTTTTTGAGAGTGATATTGCTCAAGTGGTGACTCATTGCTTAACCAACTTCTAAGTGCTCATCATTTGAATGTTATTCGCTTAAACAACATTTTAAAAATAAATAATAATTTTTTTTATTATTTACTATAATTAACTTTCGACATTTAATTATATAACATAAGTTCTGAAATATATAACTTTAGTAAAAACTTGTAATTAGAAGGACTTTCTCCTTTAAAAGGAAGAATACTTAAATAATTATACTGTAAGTAAATTATTTAACTAATTTAATTTTGATGTTTATTTTAATATTATATATGTATACACTTTATGTTCTTGTTCAATGGGAATTTAAAGTGTATACAATGGTTAATTCTTGATAGGATCTAATCAAATTTAAGTATATTATATTGATATTTGATGATGTAAATATATTGAATGAAATTTATTTCAATTTAGCACTACGGTACGGGTAGTTGCTAATATTAAATACTTTTTTAATATTAAATGCTATGGTTAAAAACGGGTTAATTCAGTTTATTGGGTATATTTCACATTAATCTACTCATTGATAGGGTTCGTTTAACTCATTTTACAGGTAATTCTAAATTTTAGAATAACAATCTTCAACATAACAAAATAAAAAAGCATTTTAATGTTTTTACATATTTAACGAAACACAATATATTTAACAAAACATAATATATGAAAATTAAGTTATTCCTCCGTCATCAAAGATTTTAAAAGTTTAAATTAATTAAATAAAAAAGTAGAAATTAGAAAATAACTTTCCTCGTATCTATACAAATATAATTATGCGTCATTTTTCAATAATAAAATAAATCCAAAAATACATTTTTTATAATATTCTCAGCAGAAGACAATTAACCTTAAAATTGAGGTAGACATGAGTACACTTATTTGCAGTGCAGTGTTGTCCAATAAAACTTGTAGGACATAAATAAAGTGAGATGAAACCTTTCTTAATTAAATGTCATTATTTATTGACTTAATATAATCTTTGGCTGGGGTTATATATTTAATATCTTGGCCACCGTTATCATTTGTTCTGTTCCCCCTCCAATTTTCCATTCCCACCTTTCCTTTTCCCTCCTCACATTTCTCCAATTCACACCAATTTTCATTCTCCATTCACTCACACCTTAAACCCTCTCACTTCTTCTCCTTCTCCTTCATTCATTGATTTTCAGCTTCGAAGCTTTTCTACTCACTTTCCTTTTCCGCTAGGGTTTCCATTCTTCTCCTATGCTCACTCTCCGGCATTGTGCTGCGCTTCTCCGCCTCTGAACTCTCGCCGAACGACGTCGTTGCTCCCGTCCCTCACATGGCTCCGTCACGTTCCGCCGCCGACGCATGCAAGGGCGGCACGGCGGAGTTCCCGGCGGGGCTAAGGGTTTTGGTCGTCGACGATGACGCCACCACGCTGAGGATTATAGAGCAAATGTCAATTCGATGCCGTTACCGCGGTTAGTTTGTTATTTGGTTTTGACGGAACTTTCATTTCTCGGTTCTATTCCTTGTTTTCTCACGAGATTAAGTAGTAAGTGATATACTGGTTGCATGCTTGAAGCATTGCTTTATATCTTCTCCACCGAGCTCGAGTGTTAATTGGCGCGAGGTGTTCTTAGTTAATAATTGGTTTTGAATTCGAGATTTTGAAATATTCAATACTCGGAATATCGATACTAGTGATCTTACCAGCTCGAAGCAGATATATATCTGTGATTCTTTATGTAAAAGAACATTATTTTCTCTTCTAATTGTTCCTCCAGTGAAAAACCCTACTGGTAGGAGTTGGGAACGCTACTTAATGCGGTACTAAAACGTTGAGGTTCTCCTTCTAATTAACCAGTATTGAGTTGTGCTCTCCTCTTCTGCTCAAGTCCTAACAACGGGTGCTTTCATTGAGAGCTGAGTTACGGTTCCCTATAGGCTATATATTATTAAGGTACAAACTTGAATACTAAGTAGGGGGTAGTAAAGCCGTCAAAGAGGTGCTCTGAATTATTGTCGATAGGCTACGGCTTTTGAAGGAAGTGACAATGGTAGTATCACACTCAATAGAATAACTTACTTGATGTATTACCTACGACTTGGGGTTCTCTTACCTAATGAATTAGTATTTTGGGTTGAACTTTCCTCGTGTACTTAAGTTCCAACACCTACTTAGAAGTACAGTTGTCAAAATGAGTTTCAATCCGTGAGCTAACTCGGCTCACCACGGCTCACCTCGGATTCGAGTTGGATCGAGAAAAATTCATTTTTTTCAAAAGTGGATTAAATTGAACCCTACTTACTTAACTCACGGATTAAACAAGTTTGAGTCGGGGTTGAAGGTAGGTTAACCCACTTAACCCATCAACATTTTTTTATAATTTTTTTGATTTTTTTTATTATAATTATTTATTACTTCTAATTATATAATTTCAGAATTTTATATTTTTAAATGCTAGAATGTTGCTCAATGATATTTGAATAGATTGAATATTTAATTAATTTGTTTGTCAAGTTATATACATTAATACTTTATTCTTTAACTATTATCTTCATATTAAATTACTCAAACAACTGTCTTATGAACAAAATTTTCTAAATTAGTATGACAAAAATGTGTAGTTTTTTCATTTATATTTTGTTGAATAGCATGACAAAAACTGTGTAATATTAGCCATATTTTCTTAGACTATATGGACTCTATTGGAAACAATTCATCATATATTGGTGGGGAGCATGATGTAAACATTGGTTTTTTATTTTAATGTGATTCTCATCTCATGGGTTGCTTTAAAAATTATTTAAATATTTGAATTCTTAAAAATAAATAAATAAATGATTATTTTTCTTTTTTATATGGGTTGGTGAGTCAACCCACTTAATCTACAACCCGTGGTCGGTTGAGTCAGGTTGTAAAATTTATGGATCATCATAAAGTGAGTTGGATTGAGCTCATTCATTTTTAACTCGGCTCGTGGTGAGCCAACCCGTGTGAGCTGTGTTAACTCATTTTAACATGTCTACTTAGAAGTATTATGATTTATGGAAATTATGCAAAGTGGTTTCTGACGGTAACTTAGGGAGAAACTTATTATGTGAAGTGCGAAATTGATGGTATATTAGAAATTAAGGTTTGTTTATCTTTCCAACTTGGATCCAAAAGTTACTTTGAAAAAGTAAACCCCCTCTATTTTTCTTCCAGCTCACTGGCACAGTGTGAAGAATTTTGAAAATTAATCTACCTTTTCTGGATAATCTGTTCCCGAACACTCCCCTTAAGGATCGAACTTGCTTTTATCTTTTTCCGTTTCCAATGGTGAAACCGATGCTTTGACTTTGTTTTAGGGAACTGTGCTTAGTGCCACTTAAACGATGACAGTTTTTGTTATGTTAGGGTCATGGATGACCATGTATCAGGTTTTCGAAACATGCCTAGCTTGGATTTGATTCGTTTAATTGATTGTACCTATGGGAAGAAGGAACTCCTGGAAAGATTCGTCATATCCTCCACACCCTCGCATGCAAGATTGGATATTTCTAGGGGGGGCCTATATATTTATCAATGGTTTGATAGTTGCTTGATAAGTGGTGATAAGTCCAACAAATCTTGTTAGGATAGATTTTGATACCATCTTAGAAAGTAGGTTTAGGCCCAAGTCTACTCTGCAAAATTGACTTTTAAGAGAAGATTTGCATTTACTTATATTTTATAATTTGATCATATCTTGAGTTGATGTGAAATTTTCAACAATTAAATTAAAAGGCTGACTGAAATTTTGCCTTTCTGTGAATCCCCACATTGTTCGACTATCCGATGAAGATTATTGTAAATAAATAGGCACATAGGTTTCGTACTTTATTTTGGGGTGTTCTTATTTAGTGTGTTCAACTTGTGTAATGAATGTGAAGAGGATTTTTACCATGGTGGGTTAAGGAGCTCAACAAAATTTTGTTTAAATCTAATGGAGAATGTTTATGATGCAGTCTATTCACTATGACCTGAAATTTCAATAAAAACACAATGGCCTGGAAATTTGAAAATGATTTCAATAGATATTGTAGATCTAGTAAATGCCATGACATGGATTTCTTATGATTTGCAACTTGTCTTTATTTGAACTAAGTTTTTCTTCTTACTTGTTGTGTTTTTATCTTCCAGTTACCACATGCACCGAGGCTACTGTGGCTTTGAATCTTTTGCGGGAAAGAAAAGGTTGTTTTGATGTGGTACTGAGTGATGTTCATATGCCAGACATGGATGGCTATAAGCTCCTTGAACATGTTGGGCTGGAAATGGACCTTCCTGTAATTAGTAAGTGTTGTTCCCCTTGTCCTTAGAATTACAAGTGCGTTAGTAATGCTTAACATTTGAAAATATATTCTGCATTGTGCAGTGATGTCTGGTGATAGTACAACAAGTGCTGTCATGAAGGGAATTAGACATGGGGCTTGTGATTATTTGATTAAGCCTGTACGTGAGGAAGAACTGAGGAATATATGGCAACATGTTGTTAGGAAAATCTGGAATGAAAATAAAGAACATGATAATTCTGGGAGCATGGAAGACAGTGATTGGAATAGACGGGGAAATGATGATACTGAATATACTTCCGTTGCTGATGAAGCAGAAGTAGTTAAAGCACCAAAAAAGAGGAGCAGTTTAAAAGAAGAAGATATTGAATTGGAGAGTGATGATCCAGCCACATCTAAGAAGCCTCGTGTAGTGTGGTCAGTAGAACTGCACCAACAATTTGTCAGTGCTGTGAATCAACTTGGGCTTGATAGTAAGAATCCCCTGCTATATTTTTCTTGCTATTGCTTCTATTTTTTTTGCTCAATTACTAGACTTATTTAGATTACAATAAGCATAAAGCATACATATTTTGCTTTTGTTTATTTAAGCATTTATCTCAATTTAATTTATAGATTGTTTCTCATCCTTGTTTTAGAGGCTGTGCCAAAGAGAATACTTGAATTGATGAATGTCCCTGGTTTGACTAGAGAAAATGTTGCCAGTCATTTGCAGGTTGGTTTTTAGTTTAAAATGTGAAGCAATAATTTACCATTTTCCCCCAGAATTGTTCATATAATTAATTTTGAGTAGTTGGATGTGTAGCTGATCTCTTCAGTTACACTGTTTATTTTCTTGGCTTTTTTAATTTCCTTAATCTTTTATTGTGTTATATCTCCTTTGTTAACACGTGGGTTACTTTTTACTTAGTTCAATGCCAGCATATTATTTTCTTCTGTCTTGATGTCAATTTAACGTTGTATTTTTGTTGTTGCAATTATAGTTTATACATTCTGAGCAGAAATTACCTTTGTGGTATCTCCTATAAACTTTAACTTCCACTGCTTGATACTCTTATGTGCATGATTAGTCTTTCTTACCATTGATGAGTATGCAAGACTAGGGTTAGCCTCAACAAATGTGTAATAGGGTTACCATGTCACGGAAAATGACTTCATGCCTTTCACTATTGTTATTTCCACTATAAATAATGTTAAGACTATTTACAATTATTACTCATAATTACAAAATATACAAAATATCCTATAATCTGAATTTAGGGAGAACAAATCAATCTATGAATTGCTTAGTTTATTCTTAGGAAATCATATCAAAATATTTAAGGAAACAAATTAATTCCTGATTGACACCCAACCCTCAAATCAAGGTTTTAAACTTACTTTTTTTGCTGTTCCAATTTTGATAGGTGAGGTTGATGAGGTTGCCTGTCGTGAATGAGGTCTTAATTTTGTTGTTCCTTGAGACAACTTAAGCTGATGTAAAGGACTTTCAACAGTGTTGTCTGTCTTTGTTTAACTGTTGTGAATGAGAAATGTGAAGTTACTTAGAAATGAAACATTGAAACCGATTTTAGCTGAGTTGAAAATCTTGATATGGATTATGCAGCACAACAGACATTTTGTTATAAAAAATATATGTTTTGACTTGAATCAATGGAATGAAAGAATGAGTGTATTGATGAATGAGAAAGGGGAGGGAGACCAAGATTGACATGGGTAAGAGTGATGGCAATAATTTTGCAGCTATGCAGCTTTTTTAGTTTCTCTTTTTTAAAGTGACATGTACTTAGTTGATAGCATCGAAAGGTCAAGTATATGAAGAAATGAATCTTAATCATTTTTAAGTGATAAATGTCATTTAATGTAAGTTTACTGGTGTCAGAATTAAGAGTTTATGGCCACACTCATTCTTTACTAATCTGAAAATATTGCTATAATCAGGTGAGGAATATTGCCTGTTAATATGCAAATATTTTATCTATTTTACTAAGGCAATAGATGTAGATAAATGCCCTTGGGTGTTGTTGTTCTCAAGTGTAATTAACATTGTCGTATGAACTACAACATTCATTTACAGAAATTTAGACTTTACTTGAAGCGATTAAGTGGAGTGGCACAGCAACAGAATGGGATGCTAAATGGAGTTCCTGGGACTATAGAATCCAAGCTGAGCGCTACTGGAAGATTTGACATACAAGCTTTGGCTGCTGCTGGCCATGTTCCGCCTGAAACACTTGCAGCCCTTCATGCTGAGCTCTTAGGTCGCCCTGCAACTAACATAATGTCTACAGCAGACCAGGTTACATTGCTGCAAGCATCCATTGGGCTAAAACATTCCCATGCTGAACATGCTGTGGCGTATGGTCAGCCTTTTGTAAAGTGTCCTTCCAATATTGGCAAGGATTTTCCTCCCTCTTTCTTAACTGCAAACGATGTGTCGACAGGATATGGTGCATGGCCATCATCTAATAATACAATGGGTTCAGTGAGACCCAATAATAGCGTTGAAAGAGTGGGTACTCAGAATAACAACATACTGATGGATATATTAGATCACCAACAAAGGCAGCAACCCCAGCAAAAACAACAGCAGCACCACCAGCAACAGCAGCCTCTGATACATGATCAAAGTTGTTCAATCAATGTTCAACCATCTTGCTTGGTGGTTCCATCTCAATCCTGTGACACTCTCCAGGCAGTAAATAGTTCTTCATCTGTCCATCAGAATTGCAGTTTTGGCAGGAATGCCATTATTGATTATAGTTTATTGTCACAGAAATCAAATAATTTAGTTAGTGCAGCTCAATTTTCCGGTGGGGACACAAAAGCTCGAGCTGTTCTTTACACACATACTACGCCCTCCACATGTTCTATGAGTTCCATCAATGGCAGTATTCGGCAGCTTCAAAACTCAAATTTGACATTTGGTGGTGCAAGACCTTTTCCTAGCCCTTTGCCCATGTCTGATAGACAAGATCCCTATGGTTTGAAATCAGGCGATTCATTTGATCAAGTATGCCTTAGGAATATTGGGTTTATTGGCAAAGGTACCTGCGTTCCAAATAGGTTTGTTCAAAATGAAATGGAATCACCTGTCAGTGATTTTAGTCAAATGAAAGTCAATGTAGATAGCACTGACAACACACTGAAGGAGGAGCCAAATTTTATAAATATACAAAAAGTGAGTCGCCCAATCGTAGAAAGATATCAATCTTGTGATCATTCAAGTGTGTTTACTGAATAGGTAAGTTGATGACTATTTGAGTCTTATGTTTATTAAGAATGTGAATATTAGTTTAAATCTAGATCCTCAATGATTTGACTGTTATTTGTTATTGGAGCTTATTGTATGTATCATGTTATGTTTCTGCACAGTTTGCTTGCTAATTTAAATTTCTAAATTAGACTTCCTATAAAATAGTAGTTATCCGTATTTTTGAGTGTCCGGATATGTGCATTTATGTTTTCTTTGATATTTCTCGAACGGAGATATAATAAATAACTACTGCAGAAATGTGTCGGGAGTTTATTAAAGCCATAAGGAGGAAGCAATTACATTGCATATTTTTCTTCCAAAATAGGCTAATAATTAAATACCAACTGGGATGCTGTCCACTAAAAGGTCGAAGATATTGTAGCAACTAGCAGAAAGTTGAATGGACTTGCTCCTTTTCTCCTCCTCCCTTGTTGCTTCAGTCGTTGATATTCCTGGATTACGCATTTCCGTGCTATAAGTTCATATTTATGTTGGTTGTGAATGCTTGAATCTTGTTTGCAACAGGTTAGCGAGAGAAGACCTTTTCATACAGGTACAAAGTCAGTAATAATAATCCTTCATACTGAGTCAGTCTTCATTGGGCAATGAACCAAATAATCGTTTAAAAAGTTCTTTCCATGAAGGGGTACAGATTGCTTCCTCAGTCTTTTAGATGAGTATTGTAGCTAGCTTGTGTTCATTGGCACTACAATGGAGTCTAATGAAAGCTTGTTGTCTATAAAGAAAGCTGAACTACTATGACTTCTGAAAAACTGGAAGGTTTCTCGAAAGGCATATTCTCATCATGGTGCATTGTAAAGCCCAAGGAAGAGTGTCTATATAAATGTTTAGTCTTTACGGGTGTGTTGGTTTGTTTGTTTGTAGGTGCACATGTATCTAGGAACGTTCTATAATCTATGAACTAGTTGTTATATATACAACGTGTATATTGCAAAAGCTGTTGCAATTTGAGTGATATTTTCCCTCTTTTTCAGATGCAGTTTTTTAATGTTGGGTTGCTTTAGATTTTTCTTTTACAGGCCATGAATTTTGGTCCATTTCTGTCCCTATACACCATCTATAAATAGAGCACTATACTCCTCTCTCAAACACACACTTCCATACTCATTCATTCTCTCTCGTTTTCTCCTCTTTTTTCTCTTATATCTCTTTTCTCATTTTGGGTTTATTTATTTACTCTTTTTTAATAATTATTTTGTTAGTTCTGAGATCCTTAGAAATTTTGACAAGTTCTTGTTGTATCCTGGGAGGCTTGTGCAATACACTGCGGATAAGTCCTTAAGGGTAATGAATCTACACGTCTTGGGAAGTCCTTTTGGTTTGTGATTTTGTCAACTACTACAACAATTTTAAGGACTTATGGTTGACAACAACAATAACACACCCTCTACGGAGAATCCAAATATTGTTTTCGGAGCTCAAACAGTCTTTGCGAAACCCTTTCTAGATGTGTCAAAAATCGAGATATTCTCTGGACAGAACTTTTGGCGCTGACAAGAACGCGTGTCTACCCTTTTAGACATGTATGGAGTTGTTACCGCTTTTACATCCTCAAAATCCAACTCCAATATCCCTTCAAAACAAGTTTAAGACTAAATCCATGCAAACAAGGTATGTCGACACACTTTACTTAGTGCATTGTCTAATGACCTGATGGACATCCTTGGTGGAGAAGTGGAAGGAGATCCATGGAGAATGCTTAGAATGAGTGGAAATGTAGCGGAAATGGAGGAGTTGAAGCTTGCTCTTGGAAATGGAGGATTTGTGAAAATGAAGAGTAGAATTGGTGCTATGGTATGGAAGGTGGCTAGAGGAGATGAAAGAGAAGGATAGTCAAGTGTGCTCTCAAATAAGAGTAGAAGAAGTGGAGTGCTCTCAACAACTATGCTTCTACTTTGCAAAGTAACCCTTACATGTGCATAGGAAGCTATCATTTATAGTAGATTAGCTTCCTTAATGCAATTCAAATTAAGCACAAATGTAATGGAGATGTAGCTTGAAGAGCAAGTTGAATTCTTGGTCGTGTGATGTAGGAGATGAGGTATGATGGCGCCAAGTGGCATATCACACACTCTTTACCATTGTCACACTCTCTTTGCTTTGGTCATGCTTTGCTTGCTTATCTCCATATTTAGCACATTGCCAAGGATTCTCGGCCAAGATGGAAATTGGGCTCGGCCCAATTTTATGCACCATGTAATCACAAGTGTTCTAACTTATTTATTGAAAGCAAAGCCTAAACAATGGCCCAATTTAAATCTAGAATGCGTCTTCCATGCATCAACTCATATTTTGGAGATTTCTTTGGCCCATGTGAATAAAGTGAAAAGCCCATGATTGACTTGATCATCTTATGAGAGGCCCATGTGGATCTTCTTCATCATGCTTCTAGTGATTGGGCCTCTAAGTGGGCTTGGGCTTGTTGATGCATTTGGGCCATGGATTGGGCCTTGAGCATGATTTGGGCCTAAGCGTTGGCCCAAGCTATAAGCCTTGTTGGGATCACATCATGACTTGTTCGATGTGTACTATTCATACAATGAAGCGAAAGAAATTTGGAATTCGTTGATCCTCAAATATACTGCTGAAGACGTATTCAAACAAAGATTCATCATAGGAAACTACTATCGTTGGGAGATGATTGAAGATAAGGACATTAAGATCCAAATCAACGAATATCACAAGTTGCTTGAAGATATCAAAGCAGAGAACATAATCCTTCTTGATGAGTTTGTTTCAGAACTCATGATCGAGAAATTACCATCATCTTGGACTGACTATAAACAACAACTAAAACACAGACACAAGAAGATGTTGCTTCAAGAGCTCGTTACACACATCATAGTCGAATATACCAATAGGCAGGTATGTGCTACTACAAGGGCCAAAGCATTATCTGCAAAAGCTAACACTGTAGAAGAAAAACCTGCTCCAAAAAGGTATGAGAATAAACCTGATCACAATAAGAAAAGTAATTTCCGAAATTCCCATCCCAAAGGATCTAACCCTACCTTTAAGAAAAAGGGAAATTGCTTCGTATGTGGGAAGCCTAGCCATCATGCACCTCAGTGCAGGCGTAGAGCAAGAAACGACAATCCTCCTTGGGCAAATATAGCCCAAAGGGAAGATATTATAGTTGCGGTCGTTTCACAAGTAAATTTGATGACCAATGTGACTAAGTGGGTGGTAGACTCTGGTGCTACCAGGCACATTTGTGCAAACATAATGCTTTTACCTCCTATACCAGTGTAGGGGATGGAGAAGAACACGTCTATCTTGGTGACTCCAGGACAACTCCTGTCCTTGGGAAAGGAAAGGTTCTCCTGAAACTCACATCGAGGAAGACTTTGGCCTTGAGTTACGTGTTGCATGTGCCCTCTATTAGAGTTAATATAATATTTGTAGCACTACCGGGAAAAGTTGGGGTTAAAGTGTCATTTGAATATGACAAGATTGTAATGACAGAAAATAATGTTTTCATGGGGAAGGGATATTGTGATCAAGGTCTCTTTATACTCAATATTTCAGAAATTATTAATGAATATTCTTCTACTTATATTGTTGACTCGTATGATATGTGTCATGTTAGATTATGACATGTGAATTCTTCGTATGTTATGAAATTGCAACGACTGAGATTAATTAATACGCATGATAAACAAAGTGGTAAATGTGATATATGTGTAGAATCTAAAATAACAAAGAAAACTTGTTATCCTGTAGAACGACAATCTGAATTGTTAGGGTTAATTCATTCTGATCTAGTCGACTTAAAATAGACTATGTCTAGAGGTGGTAAAAATTATTGTGTAACCTTTATAGATGATTACTCTAGATACACCAAAGTGTACTTAATCAAGCATAAAGATGAAGCTTTCAATGTGTTTTTAAAGTATAAGGCAGAAGTAGAAAATCAATTGAATAAGAAAATTAAAAGGATCAAATCAGATAGAGGTGGTGAATATGTTTTTTTAATGAATATTGTGTTAGAGAAGGTATTATCCATGAAGTAACCCCACCATATTCACCTGAGTCTAATGGAGTAGCTGAGAGAAAGAATAGAACTCTTAAGGAAATGATGAATGTCATACTTATTAGTTCTAGTGCACCTGATAACCTTTGGGGAGAAGTCCTTCTTACTGCATATTTTTTACAAAATAGGATACCTCATAAGAAAACCGGTAACACACCTTATGAGTTGTGGAGAGGTTATCAACCTAATCTTAAATATCTAAGAGTGTGGGGGTGCCTAGCTAAGGTAATGTTACTCGATCCTAAAAAAAGAAAAATAGGCTCTAAAACCTCTGATTGTATGTTTTTAGGCTATGTTGAACATAGTGTTGCCTATAGGTTTCTTGTTCTTAAAAGTGATGTAATTGAACATAATACTATTGTGGAGACAAAAAATGTTGAGTTCTTTGAACATATATTTCCTTTAAAGGTACTCGATCCTAAAAAAAGAAAAATAGGCTCTAAAACCTCTGATTGTATGTTTTTAGGCTATGCTGAACATAGTGTTGCCTATAGGTTTCTTGTTCTTAAAAGTGATGTAATTGAACATAATACTATTGTGGAGACAAAAAATGTTGAGTTCTTTAAACATATATTTCCTTTAAAGGTTAGTGAGACACTTGAACAATCTATAGTAATAATAGTGATGCCATGTGTGAAGTTTTGAGAAGAAGTAAAAGACAAAGGAAGGGAACTTCTTTTGGAGATGACGTTTATACCTATCTAGTTGAAAATGATCCAATAAACTTTCTAGAGGCTATTAGAGTTCTTGATGCAAAACAGTAGGATAAGGCTATTAGGACTGAAATTGAATCAATTCAGAAAAATAATACTTAGGCCTTAGTAGATTTTCTTAAAGGAGCAAAACCCATTGGTTGTAAGTGGATATTTAAGAAAAAGTATCACCTAGATGGATCCATAGATAAGTATAAAGCAAGGTTAGTAGCAAAAGGTTTTACTCAAAAACCCAACATAGATTACTTTGACACCTTTTCTCCTATGACTAGGAAGATTTCCTTAATTCAAGTTTTGTTAGCCTTAGCAGCTACCCATAAGTTGGTGATACATCAAATGGATGTTAAAACTGTTTTTTTAAATGGTGATTTAGAGGAGGAAATCTATATGACTCAACCTGAGGGGTGTGTTGTCCCTGGTCAAGAAAATAAGGTATGCAAGCTTTTAAAATCTTTGTATGGGTTAAAACAAGCACCTAAGCAGTGGCATGAAAAACTAGATAGTGTCTTACTATGTGATGGTTTCTTACCTAATGATGCTGATAAATGTGTGTATTTTAAATCTGAAAATGGTGAATGTGTCATTATATGTTTGTATGTGGATGACATGTTAATATTTTGTACATGCATTGATATAGTTTCTAGAACTAAATTGTTTCTAGGATCTAATTTTGAAATGAAAGACATGGGTGAAGCCAATGTGATTTTAGGTGTTAGAATCATAAGGAAGGGAGATAGTATATTACTATCCTAAGAACAATACATTGAGAAATTCCTTAGGAAGTTTGGATATTATGAGTTCAAACCAATGAGTACCCCTTATGATGGTAACTCTAAATTAATGAAAAATATAAGAGAATCGTTTTCTAAACCTCAGTATGCCCAGATAATTGGGAGCTTACTACACTTAATGAACTTTTCAAGACCTGGTATTGCTTATGTAGTAGGTAGACTGAGTAGGTACACTCAATGTCCTAATCAGGAACATTGGGATGCATTTGCAAGACTTATGAGAATGCCATTGAATATAGTGAATTTCCCGTTGTACTAGAAGGGTACAATGATGCTAATTGGATCTCTGATTCAGATGAGACAAAATCCACTAGTAGTTATGTATTCACACTTGGGGTGGTGCAATTACATGGAGATCAGCCAAGCAAAAAATTATTGCAAGATCAACAATGAAATTTGAGTTTGTTGCTCTCGAAATGGCTGGTAGTGAGGCTGAGTGGTTGAAAAACTTCTTAGCAAACATTCCTCTAGGAATGAAACCAACCCCATTTGTGTCAATACATTGTGATTGCCAATCGACAATAGCTATAGCTAAAAACAAGAACCACAATGGAAGAACAAACATATTCAATTGAGATATAATTTGGTTAAGGAGTTGCTAAAGAGTGGAATTTTTCCACTGATTGTGTGAGGTCAGAACAAAATCTAGCAGATCCTCTAACTAAACCCTTGGGAAGAAACATGATATTAGAAACATCAAGGGGAATGAGACTTAAGCCACTTGCAAACAAACAAGTGATGACAACCCAACCTCTGTGATTGGAGATCCCATGATTAAGGTTCATATGGGTAAAAACAAGTCATTAGTTAGTTCTGATAGCACTAAATTGATTTTAAATCAATTATGTCCATTCCTATGGTGTGTGTGAAAGTGCTAGAAACTACATTTTTTAGAGGTTAAACTTTGTGATTAAAATTCTCTCTGATGTAAGAATTTTAGTTTAAACAAAGTTTTAATGATTTTTATATCCCTTACAGGTGGTGTATGATTTGTAGCTTGTTCATATAGCTTGGTTATACCAGCTCTGATGCATTACATCCTATGTGAAACCTAGGATTTGCTTCTTTTTTTTTCTTTTCTTTCTATCTCTTATCTTTTACAATATGTGGGGGATTGTTATATATATA
>Ga0214542_1006920_pt1 | contig 20205 bp, 15 predicted proteins | sample CNSS1metaG_FD_160096 | JGI IMG/M metagenome (GOLD analysis project Ga0214542, IMG submission 160096) | Root nodule microbial communities from cowpea collected in UCLA plant growth center, Los Angeles, California, USA - CNSS1 | ecosystem: Host-associated > Plants > Roots > Nodule | place: USA...
AAATATAATAAAACATTTTATTACAGGATAATTTAAAATAATAAAATATAAATATTGTAATGTGAATTACGACGTTTTTAAGTGTCACTATTTTCATTAGATTTGTTTTGCAGTACGTAAATAACGTCATTTTTAACTGTCATTAATTACCTCTTTAAAACGCCACTTTATACAATGTATAAAATGGCGTTTGTTGCGGCGTTTCACTTCAAAACGCCATATTATTCTTTTTGGCGGCAAGAATTACGGCGCTTTCGAAAAACGTCAGGGACGTAAAAAATGACGTTTAAAAACGCCGCAATATACAAAATTAAATGCCACAACTTACACAATTTTTTGTAGTGATTACAAAAAAAATGTAAAATAAAATATGAATCTAATCTAATCTAATCTAATAAAATATAAATTAAAATTTAATTTTAATTTTAATTAAATTTAACTTAATAAAACATAAATTTAATTTTAATTTTAATTTTTTACGGATAACTGGTACCCGCGGGTACAGATAGTATGATACTCACACCCGACCCATTTATAAGCGAGTATTAAAATACCAGCTACCTGCTATTCGCGGGTAACAAATACCCGCAGTACCAACTATCTCTCACGGATTTTATCCACAAATATCCATAGACACGGATATTTTTGTCATCCCTAGGTATATTCCATCTCGCAAGAACACTATCCAACAACAAAATTAGTAAGAAATAATTGAGTATTATGTAAATAATTGGATATAAGAGCTTTAAGTAAATACTTTTCTTTGATATTGGGATGTATTTGTTAGCTTTTGTACACTCCTTAACTAATGGGTTTTTTCATTTGGAGTTCATTAGGGAGAAATTACATATATGTGGCTTAAGTCTAACCTACATAAGAAATTGATACCACTTATAACATAATGAATTTATGATTTTTCTTTTCTATATGATGTTTAACTTTGTCAAATTTATTTAATGTGAGACTTAAACTCATAGTTGAATTATTTTCAACACTCTTAATAACAAGACTATGTAACAAAAATGTATAAACGATATAAATCTTTAAAGATTAACCTTTTGATTTTTAATCTAGTACTTTAACCATTTGAGTCAATTGGTAATTGATAATTAGCATTATCATGTTTATTTTGTTTATTTTTATCTTATTGGTATTTTCATTATTATCTTTTTAAATAATTAAGAATTTATTAAATAATTTTAGAAAAGATAAGTACTTGATCTTTTATTGGTATTTTGATTATTATCTAGGTTAAATTACCCTTTTGGTCTCTCTATTTGTGATGAAATTTTAGTTTGGTCATCAAGTTTTTCGTTGTCTCAATTTGGTCCTCATTTTCTTAAAAGTGACTCAATTTGATCCTCACCGTTAACTTTGACCAGACAGTGTTAAAGTCAATGTCACATGTCAATTTCTGGTTTTTTTGAATTTTTTTAAAATTTTTTGAATTTTTTTTGAATTTTTTTAAAATTTTTATTTTTTTTTGATACGTAGCACTTCACAGTTGTTCCACGTGTCAAAGTGACTCAATTTGGTCCCTATATTTGGTTTTAGTTTCAATTTAGTCCCATTTTTTGTAAAAATGAAGCAATATTGTCCTTCCTCAAATTGACACTAAATTTACTTTTTTATAAATATTATGCAGATATTCTTACTAAAGTTAATGTTTTTATTAAATATTTCTATAAATATTTTAAATTAACTTTAAATTCTACACAAAACATTAGACTTTGATTTTGTTTTGAACTTGAAATTTAGTTCCTAAACTTATGTGTGACAAGTTATTTGATTTTTAAGCTTTACTAAGTTTGTATAATATGATACACTTGATGCCTTTATATATGATGACAAAATTGTTAATTTTTGAAATTAAGTTTGGGATTTAACTTTGTTTAATAATAAAACTAAAAGAACTTATTTAAAAGTATTTCTACAAATATTTAATAAAAATGTCAATTTTATTAAGAATATCATCATAAGTTGTATACGAAGATTAAATTGAGTTTCAATCTAAGGAGGAACAATATTGATTCATTTTTACAAAAATTGGGACTAAATTGAAACTAAAAACAAATATAGGGACCAAAATTGAGTCACTTTGACACGTGGCACAACTGTGAAATGACACGTGTCAAAAATAAAAAAATTCAAAAATTTAAAAACAAAATTCAAAAAAAAAATATTAAAAAAATTCAAAAAAATCAGAAATTGACACGTGACATTGACTTTAACACCGTCTGGTCAAAGTTAACGGTGAGGACCAAATTGAGTCATTTTTAAGTAAATGAGGACCAAATTGAGACAACGAAAAACTTGAGAATCAAACTGAAATTTCATGACAAATAGAGGGACAAAAGGAGTAATTTAACCTATTATCTATTTAGATAATTAAGATTTTATAGATAAATTTAGAAAAGATAAGTACTTTATCTTTTATTAGATAATTTTGGAAAAGATAAGTATTTGGTTTATATTTTTGCATATAAGTGAAAATCTCTAAAGATTGGAAAATATATAAAAGATATGGAATCTCAGAAGGTGAAAGATATATATCAATGGTTATCTCTTACAATTTATTCAAGTACAATCCAATTTTGAAAAATCTATAAACAGAAGGCTTGAGACAATTAAAAGAATTCTTAAAAAATTTCTCAGTTCTTCTAAATACCTTTGGAGGCAAAGGAGCATTCTATAGGCTACATTCAACATTATTTTTTTTCTAGTGTTAAGAATGTATAAGAGTAACTAACTCCCTTATTGACGAGGGTTGGACATAATGCATCTTTACTCTTTGTGATTTCTGTTATTCAATATTTCTTTTATCATACTCTTGTGTTTTATTTTGGATCTTAATTGCATGGTAATTATTGATTGCATATTTGTGGGTATCTAATCATTGGACATGATATTAGAACCTAGACATGGTAATTATTGATTGCATGTTTGTGGATATCTAATCATTGGACATGATATTAGAACCTAGACTAGAATAGACAACTAATTGATCAAGCATCTACACATAAAGTTTATCACTAGTCATTCTTAACATCTAAACTTAAGGCTTAATGCAGACTTTTAATAAGGAAAGGTGTAAGACAATATGATTCTTATTAAAATTTAGACTTGTTTTTAAGACATTAGGACTTGTCACATACTGGTGTGAATATGCTAGACTTAGGAATTAGAGAGTGTTTTCATATTGATTTGATGCATGAAATCCAACCATAGTCAAGTCTTTACCACATAAGAACTTTCACAATTTTTAATTGCTTTCTAGATTTTAATATCTTCCACACATTCAATATTTATTTTATCATTCAAAGTTTTTTGCTTAAATTAGTAAAAAATCATGGTTTTCTAAACAACGTAAATCTCTTGGGATTATGATATCTGGTCCTTCCATTTTATTACTCGTACAATTTGGTACAGTTGTCAATATTGTAACAAGTTTTTGGTACCATTGTCAAAGACACATTTTGTTCAATCAATTGTGTTTTATTTACCAATTTTGATTACATTGTTCATAATTTGTTTTTTTTTTCTTTCTAGTTTTGTTTAAAAAAATTTAAAAAAAAATCAACAGTTACTACTAACTTTTTCTTTGTTTCCTTATTTACTATGATAGGCAAGATTCTTGTGGATTAATTACTATACGATCCTAAAATTGAAAGAATTGTCTAAAGAAAAACAATATAGGACGGAGACAATATCAGAATGCAATTGCTACTGGAATGTACACTTTCAATTGACTAAAAACAGGGATAACATGCTGATTTCATTAAAATGTTAACAATGCAATGTAATTCAATGTGTCAAAATATCATAACAGTCAATTGAAATACTGAGAATTTTGTATAATTTTGAATTTGTAGCTTAACTCCAAAATAACTTGAAAGACTTTTCAAGATTGATTCAAATAAGCAATACAAATATGAACAAAGTCTTAGGTTGTGTCAAATCACTTAAGAATAGTTAAAAGGTTGTACAATCCAAATTTCTTGAAACTTTAAAACACAAATCAAGAGAGAAAGGATAGACTCAAGCACAAAGACACAAAGCTTTTATATTAGTTCACTCAAATTTGAGATATATCTAGTTTGTCAAGGCTACTCGAGTTTAACTTGCACTATTTCAAAAGATTTACACAATCCACAAGATTACACTTTCAAAATAAGCAAAAACACAACCAAGACTCTTAAATCCCACAAGAGTCTCAACACAACACCACAAGAACACACTTGAAGACTTAGAAAACCACGAGGGAACACCCAGAAACCTGGAAGATCAAACCTGGATGAAGGCTCTCCCTATCCAAAAAAACCTCTTTCTCCAAGTTCCTAAACCAAACAAAATTGCTCTAAGAAGATCAAAGATCCTTCACCAATAGTTGCACTTTTGTATGATCCAGAGAGAGTGATTTTTTCCCATAATTTAAAATGTTTTCGCGCTAGAAATGGCAAGTGTTACCACTCTCTCTAAAAAACCAGAACTTATAGCCAATTTGTTAGCATATTCAACAGGTTGATTTTTTCACTCAATGTGGTGATTTCACTTAAGTTAAGTGAAATCAGTTGTTTGAAAAATAATTCAATTGATTGAATATGTAACAAATAAAACTATTGTAGCAAACCATTTAACCTGTTAAAAACTCATCCAACATGTTAAAAGACACCAACCAGACCCTAGACATCTATACAATGTGAAATAGTCTACATTGTGAGCACCAATCTTCAAGCTTTGTGTTCTTCATGTGCAACTCAGATTCAACACACACTCTAAGCTTGATCAACACGTGAATCTTCAAGTCTTCACATCTTTATCAATTTATCATAGCTTCATCACGTCCTAATGCAATGACTTCATATATTTTCATCAAATCTCCAAGTATCAATATATTTGTGCTAACATAAGTCTCCATATTGAGAATCCCAAAGAATACTTTAAATAAGCATGTGGATCATTAATTCTTCATTTAAAGGATTAACAAGTTTAATATGTCGACTTATTACATTTGATTTAATAACAATTGAGTATTTATGACTACTTTTAGAGTTAGAGCTTTTACAATATTTGTAATGATAGTGATATTCTTTTAGTAAATCTATTATTCACGAAAATCATTTCATTTTTTGAACTCCATATACTAGAAAAAAGACAAATTCCTCAGCATATTAAAAAAATTTATCATTAGTCAATCCTCTCACATTAAAAAAAAATTAATTTTTAGAAGTCCCTGCTTTTGAGGACTTAGTATTATTTTCTTTGGCTTGCCTCTACCAAATTTTTATGTAATTTTAACTGGCTCATCATCCTCTTCATTATTAGAATCTTTCCTCTTATCAAGCATATTAGCCAATTTAGAAGTTATTTTCAATTTCCCTACAAAACGAGTTTCCTTAGACGTTAAAGAACTTAGAATTGCCTCTAAACTACTGAGTTGAATCTAATTGCCATAAACCCTACAAACTATCAACAATGGGAGTAACATCCTCCAAAGAAGGCATACCAACCAATGAATCAGATTCCACTCAAGCACCGCCATCTAGATTCTTAAAAAGAGAAGATCCATTTATAACATAAATATTATCATAATTAACCACCACTAGCTCAAGCTATACCACAATAGGTTGCACCACAACAAGATTGAACGACAAGCTCCACCACAAGCTCCACCATAGACTCCACCACAAGCTCTAACACCTGATCTAAAGAGCCCTTAATCCTATCTTGTGCACCAAACACCTTAAGATGATAATGTTGTTGTATTTTTACGGCAACTGTGTTTTCCCCACCAGAAATATCATTGACATCATGTTGTAACTATTTGCAATTAGATAGATCATGACCAATACTTTTACAATTTGACAAAATGGAGACAATTTCTTGTCCTCCCATGAGTGTAAGGGAAAAACAATGCTCAAGAAGCTGTTGAGCAATTCGGTCAAGCTTCGTAAGGGACAACTAAGAAGAGAGTTTTCCCCTATTCTTGACCTTGAGTACTTTTTGATACTCGAGGAAGTTGATTCATATTCCTTTGAGTATCTCCCATGGGATTCCATTGTAAGCGTATTTTTCTCCTTCAACGCATGCATTGATTGTATGGAAGAGTGTATCATAGTTTAGGTTTAGGTTGCCAGAAAAAAAAAGGTGTACATGTGATACAATCCTATCTAGGAAAGATTATGATCGTTTCTCACATTTAATCCTTTTGTAAAATAATTAAATATTATAAGAGAAAGAACAGAATTAGGCATGAATGGAGATGCTACAATCTAGTAGATTGATAACTCAAGGAAGATTCGTCACAAAGATTTCACTCTAATAATAACCAATTGTCTTAAGACAAGAACCAAGAGAGTCCTTTCTTTGATGAATTTAAATCTATATAGTGACTAAACATGTCTACATCTATTTTTTGGTCCAAGTATATATTGACCACAAGTGTTTTAAGAAACCTTAGAAACCCTAAAATAAAGCCCAAAGTCATTAGGCCACGAAAATAACTAAAAACACAATCTGAAGACACGAACTTGTTGCCTAGCGAGTGGAGCTTGCCCAGCCATTTGTTGCTCAACTAATGCATTCACCCAAGAATAGTTTCAAAATGTTTAAAATGAATCAAAAGAAAATTACAACTACTTTTAGTTGCCTATATTATTCTATAATTGTGCTCCAATCCATGATCTTCATGTCGTTTGAATTCCAAGCTTCATGGAGCATCATGAGCTTCAAAGAGATATGTTCTTCCACGCTTTTGGTCTTTGACCTTGTCATAGGTCCTTTGAATTGCATTGATTCCTCCTGGGATCAAGGGATAGTCCTCTATCATTCTCTCCTTTTTAAGGTGAATTTGTCCTCAAATTCATTCCTAAATTAAATGGAGACAAGTCATTAATATTGAAACTATAACTTAAGCCAAAACCTTTAGGTAGACAAATAATGTAAGCCTATCATTAATTTTCTTAAGAACTTGAAATGTACCATCTCCTCTAGGTAGGATTTTAGATTTCCTTTTGGAAGGAAACCTTTCCTTCATTAAGTAAACCCACACCCAATCTCCAAGATTGAACTTGATATTCTTTTTCCCTTAGTTAGCCTTAGAAGCCAACTTGTCCTTCTTCTTTTCTATTTGGGTCTACACTTTCATGAGTCATTATTTTCCCCTATTCTTCTACCTTTTTTGTGCTCATCTTGATGGATGTTTATTGCTTGTCTATCCTTAGTGCATTTTCATATATTGGCTTTATTAGGCCATTATTCTGAATTTTGATTAATTTGGTATAATTTTTGTTTGTAATTATTTTTATGTATTTTGCATGAAGCAATTTGGGAGCTTGGACACTAATATTGAGATGAAGAGAGATTTCCACGTCATCCCACATCATTGCCACATATGTGCCATGTCAATTAGCTTTTCCACGTTGTTAGGCTAACATGTTGGGTCCAGAGTGATATTTTTGTAATTCTGAAGCATGTAGTGGCAATTTTGTGATATTGAGTGACAAAATAGATGTGACCACGAGAATTAGGGATGCATTTTCGAATTGGCTCTTCACCTTCTTCCTCATATTCCATTTTTACATTTTGAAACTTTGTATGGTGACCCATGGAGGCTCTCACCTAGTTTTCACGTTTTAGCACTCTTTATTCACGTTCTATGCATTTTTCACAACACTCATTGTTGGGTTTTATGTTTTATGAACGTTTGGAAGCCTAGACATTTTCGTTTTCTGATTTTTAGCCACTTGGAACAACACCCATCTATGGGGTATACGTTTTCTATGTTACAACAACCATTTTCGTTCCTTTGAAGCTTTAGCAATCTTGTTTTGTTCTTGAATTCAGTGGAATGTATGTGCTTGTTCTGTTTATGCTTAATTTATATATTGGGTGTTTGTGTTCTGGGTTGGGCTATGTTCATGCTTAATGTTTGTAGCTTGGCTGTCAGGAATTCATGGATGTATCCATTGCTTAATTGCGTATTAAAATTGGTTTGTAACCTTCGCTTAGTGGGTTATGTTGTAGTGCATTGAGAGTGGACAAAGGTGTTAATTTTGTGACCTATGATAAGTGGAATTGTATTTGAATCAAGGAGTTAGTACATTTTTATCACTATTTAATTAAACCATTAACTGCAATTTTAATTCTGTGTTGAATCTGCCAAACCCCCTTTTTGTGTTGGCTTGAGAATCGTTGACTTATAATATTGGTCACTAGGAGACAACCTTATGATCATTCCCTAAGCATTACATTTACACTGTTATGCAAGTAAGGTTCCTTATACAAGTTCTTGACAAAAGTAGTTTTGGCAAAACCATCTTTGTTAGTAAAAAAATCAATATTAGGTAAAGGCAACAAATCTTAGGGAGTTAGAGGATTAAAACCATACACTACCTCAAAAAGAGGCATTGAGTAGTAGAATGAACTACCCTATTATAAGAAAACTCTACATGAGGTAACCAATCCTCCCTAGTTCTCAAATTCCTATTTAGAAAACATCTAAGAAATTAAGAAAGAGTTCAAATTTACCACTTCGATTTGTCCATCCATTTGAGGATGACAAGTTGTAGAGAATAGACGATTTGTACCTGACTTACCCCAGAATACTTTCGAAAAATGGCTAACAAAATTTGCATTCATATTTGACACAATGCTCCTTGGAATGCCATGTATTCTCACACTTCCTTGAAAAATAGGTTTGCCACACGGTTGTCATTATCGTTCTTGTGGCAAGGAATGAAGTGACATCTTCGAGAATCTGTCAACCACAACAAAAAAAATGCTTTCCTCCTTTGGACCTTGGAAGACTCAAAACAAAATCCAAAGGAATGTCGGTCCAAGGAGAGTTATGAACACGTAAAGGCATAAACATCCAATGATGCATAGATTTAGATTCAGCAAACTTACAAGTAAAATATCTATCACAAAAAGGAATGTACATCACGTTTCATGTGAGGCCAAAAGATATAATCAAGCAATATATCTAATGTCTTTTGAATCCCAAAATGTCCCATTAGTCCCCTTTTATAAGCTTTTTTGACAAATAATTCCCTCATTAAACTTTTAGGAGCACACAATTTAGTTCCCTTCAAAATAAAGTTATCACGCCTATAAAATTATTTAAAAAATCATTTTTCATAATCTATAATTTTTTCCAAAATTATGGTCATGATCATACAATTCCTTAAACATTCTAAAACCAAGCATGTGAAGAAGAAGCAGTATTAGGTTAAGAAGTTACTTTGACCAATTAAAGACTTATGTTTGGTAGGGGTAGAAGTAGCTTCATCCTTCTTAAATCTCTCTTTATCCTTTCATGAGGTGGATGGCTTCTTGTAGGAGCTTCTTCTCTTGACTTGTTGTTACACTTTGATTGCTTGGTGAATAAGAACCTCAAAAGTCTTGCAATGGTGCATCTCCAATCATATCTTGAATTTCCCTATTCAATCCATTCAAAAATCTAGTCATTGTAGCCATGGGTGTTTCCTCCTGATCAGCTTTCATCAATGTGACCTCCATCTCTTGGACATACTTTTCAACACTCTTATTTCCTTGTGTAAGTCTTTGTAACTTGTTGAAGATCTTCTCTTTGTAATAAGGAGGTAAAAATACCTCCCTCATAACTACCTTCAAGTGCTCGCTCCCATGACGAAATTGTTAGACTTCTCCTTCTAGTTATGTCTATGGTGTTTAATTCTGCCAATCCATGGCATAGCCTTCAAACTCCAATTTTGCTATAAGAACCTTATCTTCATCGTCATAATCATAAGAATTGAATATTTGGTCCATTTTCATCTCCATGTCAGGTAGGCTTTTGTAACCTTCCTTATTGTAAACCCCAAATTGGGATGTCATAGAAAGTTGTAAAATGAACATGTTTAGCAAAAAATGATTATCGTTGAAACCGTACTTAAGCCAAAAAATTCAAATTTAATTATAAGATTTTGTAGTTCAAAATATCAATTTTCTGAAAAAATTTCAATTAACAATGACAACTAAAAGAAATTACTTGTCCTAAATATTTATTTTGAAATTGCTTAATAAAAAAGGAATAAAAATCATAAGTTCATCCCATCCTCTCGTGTGTCCATTCCACGCCAAAAGCATCTGCATTATCACCTGCTCCCGTATAACACACACATCATACGATCATCGCACACATAACAAAAACACAAACAAAAAAATATGGGTAAGCTAACCATAAATAATGATATATAAATGAAATTTAGTAAAATAAGACATTGCAAATAATACTCAACATCATATCCAACTAAAATACTTAAACATAGTAATCACAACCAAGCTCTGGTTTTCTGTCACCTTTTTTTCCCACCACATAATCTATTTTCCTTTGTATTATCAGAAATAATTAACATATAATGCACATGACTCAACCTCATGTATTCCAAACCAACTTCACGAGATCCACATTACACAACATCAATCACGCAATTAAAACTCAATTTTATAAGCAATATCATAGAATAAAAGCTACAAGCAATGTCATAGAATAAAAGCTAGTTAAAATTGCATTTTGACAACCCTGACCTTTTCTTACTATTTTGCTTATAACTTCTTCTAAAAATCTCCAAATGATTTGAATCTTTTCTTCTTTTAGATTCTAGACTCAATTAACTTTAATTCGATTACTCGAACATAATTTTTGGAGTTCTGTAGAAGTTACATTTTAATTTGGAAAATTCCAAACAGATTTGCAAAGCAATCCTAGCATCACACACCGACAACTGTTATAGTTTTACTCATAATGTTTTCTACAGATGTCCAATAAAGTGATTCTTTTTGGATTGAAAACTAGAATTCAATATTTTTAATTTTACTACTAATACATTATTTTTGGAGCCCTAAGTTGTTTGTAATTCATATTCGAAAATTAGAAAGTTTCTAGTGTCCACAACAACTTTCTACTCTAGTGTCTGCTCATTATTTTATTTATTACGTTTTCAATAGATATCCAAATGAGTTGATTCTTTTTTGGGTTGGAAACTAGACTTTCATAGCTTTAATTTGAATACTCATACATATTTTTTGAATGTCTGAGTAAGGAGAAGTTTATGTTGTAAGATGACGAAAAACTTTACAAGGATATGGACAAAAAATTGGTTCAATTAAAGCTTGAGGAAGTAATGCATTCACAAGAGCGTTCATATACATCATGTATTCACAAAATAACAACAATTGTCATGCCTCCAAATCCATACAGGATCGATCAAACCTCCAACTAAAATTCTTAAACATAGTAATCACAACCAAGCTCTGGTTTTCTGTCACCTTTTTTTTCCACCACATAATCTAGTTTCCTCTGTATTATCAGAAATAATTAACATATAATACACATGACTCAACCTCATGTATTCCAAACCAACTTCACGAGATCCACATTACATAACATCAATCACGCAATTAAAACTCAATTTTATAAGCAATATCATAGAATGAAAGCTACAAGCAATGTCATAGACTAAAAGCTAGTTAAAATTGCATTTTGGCAACCCTGACCTTTTCTTACTATTTTGCTTATAACTTCTTCTAAAAATCTCCAAATGATTTGCATTTTTTCTTCTTTTAGATTCTAGACTCAATTAACTTTAATTCGATTACTCGAACATAAATTTTGGAGTTCTGTAGAAGTTGGATTTTAATTTGGAAAATTCCAAACAAATTTGTAAAGCAATGTTAGCATCACACACCGATAACTGTTATAGTTTTACTCATAATTTTTTCTACAGATTTCCAATAAAGTGATTCTTTTTGGATTGAAAACTAGAATTCAATATATTTAATTTTACTACTAATACATTATTTTTGGAGCCCTAAGCTGTTTGTAATTCATATTCGAAAATTAGAAAGTTTCTAGTGTCCACAACAACTTTCTACTCTAGTGTCTGCTCATTGTTTTATTTATTACGTTTTCAATAGATATCCAAATGAGTTTATTCTTTTTTGGGTTGGAAACTAGACTTTCATAGCTTTAATTTGAATATTCATACATATTTTTTGAATGTCTGAGTAAGGAGAAGTTTATGTTGTAAGATGAAGAAAACATTTACAAGGATAAGGACAAAAAACTGGTTCAATTAAAGCTTGAGGAAGTAATGCATTCACAAGAGCGTTCATATACATCATGCATTCACAAAATAACAACAATTGCAATGCCTCCAAATCCATACAGGATCGATCAAACCTCCAACCTATCATAGAAAACATCAATTGTCCTATAACCCATATAAAATATCATATGATACGACAATGACAGCAGTAGGAAAACGCAAATTGCTTTCCAATTTGTGAAAGACACATAACAAACCACCAACACCACCATTTAGAAGAATAATTTATGCATAACAACATAGAGGTATCAACCATTCAAAAACACAAGAACAATCAAGGGTAACCCCATTCATCAAACGACAAAAGATAAAAAAAAGAAAACAAGGTCAAGCTTCCCCTAACTGGATGAGTGGCCCTTCCCAACGCGTCTCCTTCGCTGCCTCACTCTCTAAAACCAATCATCACACTCTCCTCTCCTAACCCTAGACTTCAAACTAGAATATAATATAAATGAATCCTTGTTTTCCTTTCCTTTGAGTGGTAGCAACGAATAGAGTGAAAGAAAAAAAAACTGAACTACCACTATAGGGCACATGAGAGAAAAAGGAAGAGAGAGAGAGAAAAAGAAGGAACTAAAAATAAAAACCATGTTCTTTGCCCTGCTAGGAATTAAACCCTACACCCTTGCGCACACCTACACCCAAGGTGTTTCTATTCATGCAAAATAAGGAATGCCCAAAAACTCTCGTAGAAACATGATTAAATAACCATATTTGCGTATTGGGGTCGATATTCTCGCCCAACAGCTTCATTCTCGCTTAACAAGTCCTAAAATTGATGCTCTCTAACTTGTAACTCATTGGGCGAGCCATATTTTCGCCCAACAACTCACATATTGCACGTTTAGGCTATTATTTTCATCTAGCGAGTCAACCTAGTGCCCATCGGTGGTTATTTTGCCTTCCAAGGTTGTGTTAATGATTTAAATTATAATAGTCTTACAAACTTATTTATTACAAAAATAGAATATAAAATTTTAATCTTTTTAATTATTTTTAATTGAAAAAAAATGGACTAATTTGGCGGGCTAAGCAGGTCGGGTCGAAACAGGATGGTAGGTTGAAAACTCCAACCTCGTCCACCCCATTTTGGTGGGTATTTTTAATTTAAAAAAATAAAAATAAATAAAAACATACCAATTTGGTGGGCTAGGCAGGTCAGGCCAAAACAGGCTGGTAGGTTGAAAACTCCAACCTCGTCCACCCCATTTTGGTGGGCTAGCCTCTCGAGTCCAATCCATTTTATCACTCATATTTAGAGATGTCAGTGATGTTAACATATACAGAATATGATCCTAATATTGATTCTAACGATCAATCATAAGCAATATCCCATACTCATAAACATGTTGTAAATTGTAAACGGGAGCGTACCTGAATTAGCCATAATAATGATGTTCCCTTCTTTAGAGCACTACTGATCCACTGATCTTCCTCCTGTAGAGCATCCTTATTTCCCTTTGGTTTTCTCTCTTGATGGGGATAGAGAGAAAGGAACAGGAACTTGAAAAGTACGTTATGTCACTATATGCTCTCAAAAGGGGACCACGACCATTTTTAAATTGTTAATTACTTAAGTTTTAGTATTTCGAATTTGGTCCCTCATCAAATTAGAAATTACTTTATGGTCTCTACACAATATTTATTTTCATGATATATGCCTTTAGCCAAAACTTTAATTTAGTCAGATCACTTTATTATTTGGCTTAATAAATAATGGTCCTAACACATTTAATTATGTCATATATATGCATGACCTAAAATTACTAACAATCTCCCGCTAGTCACAAATATAAATATATATATATATATATATATATATATATATATATATGTCCTTACAACCTTATAAATGTGATAGACTTTATGAGCTCAAAATTGCCATTATATTACTTGAGGATACTCCAAAAGTCTCGTCCATTGATTATATCAGCATGTAGAACCAAACCAGTTTTTCATTGCATCAATCGCAACTAAAACCAACAATGATCAGTAATCTTGACACAACCAAATGACATGGATTCATCATGAAATATGTAGCATGAAAAATTATGTGAAGGTGATTTGTACACACACATCTATTTTCAACTGGCCCAAACTTTAACTTAATGAGATCGATATAATAATCTTAATATACAAAGTGTGATAATTAAAACCACATATTTAAAAATAACCAAATATGTCTTAAAGTTCAATGTATGCATACAAGAAATTAAACATAGAACATAAAACATATGAAAATGACTATCTCCCACTAAACTTCAGATTCCTCAAACTATAAAACACCCATGTGAGCAACATGCTCATGAAAGACCTTGGGTGGAAGTCCTTTGGTTAGAGGATCTGCAATCATGGAGTTTGTCCCTAAATGTTCTATGGAAATATGCCCACTCTATACTCTTTCCTTAACAACTAGGAACTTAATGTTGAGGTGCTTTGACTTAGTCGAGCTCCTATTGTGGTTGGAATACAATACAGTTGATTTGTTGTCACAATATAACTTAAGTGGTATTTTAATGCCTTCCACAATTTTTAGCCCTGTGACAAAATTTCTTAGCCATATTACGTGATTAGATGCCTCATAGCATGCTACAAATTCTGTTGTCATGGTGGATGAAGCTGTAAGGGTTTGCTTGACACTGTGCCAAGTAACCGCACCACCTGCCAACATAAAAATATAACCTGAAGTAGATTTCAAGCTATCTTGACATCTTACAAAATCCGAGTCAGAAAACCCAATGATCTCCAACTGGTCTGACCTCCTGTATGTGAGCATATAACCTTTTGTTCTCTTTAAATATCTCATGACCCTCTTTGCTGCTTTCCAATGGTCCATTCCTGGATTGCTTAAGTATCTGCCTAGAACCCCAACTATGTATGCTATTTCTGGATGTGTACATACTTAGGCATACATCAAACTTCCTACAGTTGATGCATAAGGCATCTTCTACATTTCCTCAATTTCCAAATTCCCCTTTGAGCACTGATTGAGACTGAACTTGTCTCCCTTAGAAACTAAAGTATCCTCGGATTTACATTCATGTATGCTAAACCTTTTAAGAATTTTATCGATATAGCTCCTTTTTGATAATCCTAAAATACCTCGAGATCGATCTTGGTGTATCTGAATTCCTAATACAAAGGAGGCATCACCAAGATCTTTCATTTCAAAATTCTTTGACAGAAATTTCTTGGTTTCGTGCAATATGCCTATATCATTAGTGGCAAGCAGAATGTCATCAACATACAAGATCAGAAAAATAAACTTGCTCCCCTTAAACTTGTGATACTCTCGAAGCCAAATGAGAGAATTACTTGATGAAATTTAAGGTACCATTGACGAGATGCTTGTTTTAGTCCATAAATGGATTTTGTCAATTTGCAAACCATATTCTTTGGGTCTCCCGACACAAAATTTTCTGGTTGCACCATATAGATTGTCTTGTCAATGTCACCATTGAGAAACGCCGTTTTGACATCCATTTGATGAAGCTCCAAATCATAATGTGCAACAAAAGCCATAATTGTCCTAAAATAGTCTTTTTATGAAACTAGAGAAAAAGTCTCTTTAAAGTCAATCCCTTCTTTTTGAGTAAATCTCTTAGCTACAAGACGAGTCTTATACCTCTCCACGTTACCTCTAGAATCCCGTTTCGTCTTAAATAACCATTTACAACCAATGGGTTTCACACCCTCTGGTAATGGGACAAGTTCCCAAACCTTATTGTCTTGCATGGATTTATACTCTTCACCCACTGCTTCAATCCATTTTTTTGAATCAGGATCATGTATGGCTTGACGGACGGTGATTGGGTAATCTTCCATCATACCATTGTTAGGATCTTCATTTTCTTGGAGAAATACAACATAATCATCTGAAATGACATTTCTCCTTTCTCTCATGGATCTCTGCAAAGGTGATGGCACATGAAGCATAGCTTGTTGAGGATCTTGAGTTTTTTCTTCACGAACAACCAAATCATCTTAAGTATGGGTTCATCAGCAATGTTTTGTAGAGATTCCAAACTTACTTCATCAAAAGTAACTGTTTGAATCGGTTTTGGAATTTTTACCGATTTTTCCTTCAAGACAAATTTCGTAATCTTATTCTTCCCCCCAAACTCAATATCCTCAAAGAATGTAGCAGTCCCTGTCTAAAAAATTGTCTTTAATGTGGGATCATAAAATTTATATCCCCTAGATCTCTCAGAATAAACAATAAAGTAACTACTTACTGTTCGGGAGTCCAATTTCTTTTCATTTGGCTTATAAGGCCTTGCCTCAACTGGACAACCCCACACATGGAAATGCTTTAGACTAGGCTTTCACCCAATCCAAAGCTCATAAGGTGTTTTGGTAGCTGCTTTAGTTGGTACTTTGTTTAGAATATAAGTTGTCGTCTTTAGTGCCTCTCCCTAGAGTGACTCTGGTAAGGTGGAATGACAAATCATACTCCTTACCATATCCTTAAGAGTCCAGTTTTGTCTCTCAGCTACACCATTCATATTGGGTGATCCCGACATGGTGTACTGTGGGACAATTCCACACTCTTCTAGGTACCTGGCAAAAGGTCCTGGACGTTGTTCACCTGATCCATCAAATCTGCCATAGTACTCACCACCACAGTCAGATTTAACAGACTTAATTCTTTTGTTGAGTTAATTTCCAACTTCAACTTTAAAAGATTTGAACACATTCAAAGACTGTGACTTTTCATGTATAAGAAATAAGTATGCATATCTTGAGTAATCGTCTATGAATGATATAAAGTATTGTTGACCATTCCATGAAGGTGTAGGAAATGGCCCACAAATATCCATATGAATCACCTCTAAGACGTATGAAGCTCTATATGCACCTAATCTCTTCGCTTTGGTATGTTTGCCCTTAATGCATTCAACACAAACTTCAAAGTTTGTGAAGTCAATGGACTCTAAGATTCCATTTGACACAAGTTGTTCAACTCTATTTTTAGATATGTGACCTAAGCGCTTGTGCCATAATGCTCCCGAGTGAGTATTGTCAATTTTACGTTTAGTACCATAAGATTCTGTATAAGGGTTTCATTATAGGTAGCCACAGTATCAAGCAAATATAGATTATCATAAGCCAAAAGTGAATCAGTTCCAACAATACTTGAATTAAAAGATAAATTGAATTCATTGTTTCCAAATGAACAAAAATAACCTGATTTGTCCAAATAAGAAACTGAAATTAAATTTTGTCTAAATGACGGCACAACAAAATTGTATTTCAAATCCAAATAAAAACCAGTACATAACAATAATCTAAAATGCCCAATAGCCTCCACCTCCAACGATTTGCCATCTCCAACGTATATCCATCTTTCAGAATCAGTTGGCTTCCGGTAGTTTAAGCAACCCTTCATAGAAACACTGATGTTAGTAGATACACCTGAGTCTAACCACCAAGTGTTACTAGGTACTGACGCTAAATTGACTTCAGAACAGACCAAAGTAAGAAACATACCTTTCTTTACACGCCAAGCATGATATTTGGCACATTTCTTCTTTTTGTGTCCAGTCTTATTGCAAAAGAAACATTTTCTTTCCTGAGATTGTTTCTTTTGTTCTAGACCCTTAGCAGCTTCCTTCTTGGGATCCTCCGATCTCTTCCTTTTGCCCTTAGCCTTTGAGGTGCTTACAAAATGAGCATTTTCTGTCTTGTCTTGCTTTAGTTTTTCCTCTTCTTGCACACATTATGAAATGAGCTCATTAAGAGACCATTTATCTTTTTGATAATTATAAGATACTTTAAACTGATTAAACTGTGCAGGAAGAGAAATCAGCACCAAATGAATGAGTAAGTCTTCTGAGAGTTCAAGCTTTAGTGCCTTGAGTTTGAAAACAATATTAGACATGCTCATAATGTATTTCCTGATATTTCCTTTGCCCTGATATTTCATGGAGATCAAGTTCTGAAGAAGAGTGCTTGCCTCCGCCTTATCGCTTTTTGCAAAGCGCTTCTCAATTTCAGCAAGAAATTCTTTTGCAGTTGTTATGTCTTCAGAAACAGTGCCCCTAAACACCTTTAGTATGTCGCGCTTAATGATCATTATGCTCATGCAGTTTGAGCGATCTCACTCCTCATAATCCCTTCTATCTTCAGAAGTACTAGACGCTGTAGGAGTAAGGGGTTACTCAGTCCTTAACGCAAGATCCAGATCCATGCAACCAAGAATAATTTCAATGTTCTCCTTCCAGTCCTTAAAATCTGTTCCATTGAGGATCGGAACAGAATTCACATTGGCAGATACAAAAGTAATTGAAACTGTATATAAAACAAGATGAATTAACTTATCAAGCTCACATAATAAAATAAATCATTATAAATATATTCAAATAATGGTTTAACTCATTCCAAGACACCTAATACACCATTAATATCATGTCTTTTGACAATAATATTAACTGCTAGTGGTATCTTGTTGTAATGATCAAACATTGATAATAAAACATGTCCAACATCAAACCAATTTTTGGATTAATTTATCATCGATAAAGCAAATCCTTATAATTATCACATGTTTATCATCACAAGTGTGTATATAATCCGGCCAAATATTAATCTTCCTTTGGGCCGACCAATACTCGCATGAACGTACATAAACACCAACATTTAACATTTTTCATGAACTATCTACTCAAAAGAAGTCACTTTGGTGACTTCTTGATTCAATTAACTCATTTAAAATGTTAAACAAAACCAGAATTTGATTATTTATTTATTCCAAAACCAAATACTTATATTCAAATATCTTAATTTAATTATTATATTTGAACCCAAAATTCAAATGAATTAATTTAATTTAATTCGGGTTTAATCGATATCCTTTACAAACGCACCACCGTGACTCATGTCGCAGTTTGCAGATCCACCTCCACGAACCATCACTACACCTGATGCGAAACCCCACCGTGAGCAACGCACATCCTCTGCAGCTTCACCACTACCAAAAAAAACCAGGACCGCATTCCACCATCACAGACGCGAGCAGACCCACCATGTAGCCACCTGCGACGAGGAAGCACCAGCCACTGCGATGTGAAAAACTATCCGAGATGTGAGCTCTGCGTCGCGCACCTGAGCCGCCATCGACGAACCACCACCATTGGCACTGATGCAAAACCCCTATCGTCGTTACAATGAGAAACCACCACTGCGAATCAAATCGGTGCCACTGTGAGCCACCTCCACCGCGAAGGTAATCCCACCCTCGACGCGAGACCACCGTTGCGAATACGAAAATGCAGGACGCGAACCACCGCAATAGAGATTGCGCACCGCTGTGACGATGACACTACTGGAGACGAAAAACGTCGATGAAAAACAGACCACCGCACCACATCATCTCGAGCCACGCAAAGAAAGAAAACAGATTCACCGTGAAAGAGAAAAACAATCCACCGTCGCACAGGAATAAGATTTCATGGTTCGCGCAGGAATTAAAAAAGGTTTGGGGTCGCAAATACCAATTTCTAATCAAGTTTCTTAAAATCCCTAAAATTAATAATTAGGGTTTTGCATTGGGATTTCACAATATTCGAACCAGGTAGAGATGGCAAATAAACTCGTGTCCGTGGGTATCACCCGAACCCGTTCCCGTTTTGACGGGGAATCCCCGCTTTGACTGGGTATGGGTAATACCCGAAATTTTCAACTGGAGATGGGGATGGGAATGGGGATATATATATACCCGCCCAAATACCCGTCTCCGCTTAAATTACTAAACTATTTATAATTTATTAAATAATCTAAAAAATATATATAAATAAATAATATATTTACACATAAAATATAGTATAATATAATATAGTATATATACATATAAATAAAATATACTTTTATATATATATATAAAAAAATATATATAAATAAAATATATTTATATATATATATATATATATATATATATATATATATATTTACACATATACATGTAATATAATATAATATAATATAATATAATATAATATAATATAATATACATATAATATATATACATAATAATATAATATAATATATATAATATATACGTATAAAACAAATTAATCAT
>Ga0214542_1006921_pt1 | contig 20202 bp, 7 predicted proteins | sample CNSS1metaG_FD_160096 | JGI IMG/M metagenome (GOLD analysis project Ga0214542, IMG submission 160096) | Root nodule microbial communities from cowpea collected in UCLA plant growth center, Los Angeles, California, USA - CNSS1 | ecosystem: Host-associated > Plants > Roots > Nodule | place: USA...
TCCCCAGTTGAAAATTTCGGGTATTACCCATACCTATACCCATACCCAGTCAAAGCGGGGATTCCCCGTCAAAACGGGGACGGGTTCGGGTGATACCCACGGGCACGGGTTTATTTGCCATCTCTAGTTATGTACGAGGACGACTTCACTTTTCACATAATAGAAACTGGCCTTTTATAGCATATTTTACTTTTTGAAAAAAAAAAGGAATCCGACTGGAGGACTTGACCGTATTTTGCAAAAAAAAAATTTAAACGAACCTATTTTTACAAATTTGAGTTAAAATCGATCTCGAAAAACAAAAAAGTCTCTCAATCAATTATCTATATTGGTCCAACATTGTCAAAACATGAGACAACTGCAACATATTTTGGAAGATTGCATGTGTTGGTTAATTCTATGAGTTTGTGATGAACTTGTGGAAGATTGCAAAGTTATGGAGAAAATAGAACCTTGACACCCCAGTTTGACCATATTGCGATTACAATCGAAGAATCCAAAGATCTTGAGACAATATCTGTTGAAGAATTGCCAAACTTCTTAGTGCCATTTGGTGATGAGGCACATTTGGTGCAAGATGAAGACGGTTCTAATTCAGATTGCGTGTTATTGGTGGTAACTACAAATAGTGGAAAGATGATTCTTCCTTGTACCTTAATACAAGGTGTTGGTGATCCAAGTGTCAAAAGTAGTGTAAAATTTGCAGATAATAGCATTATTATGGAAGACAAAGTGTTAATCACTCAAAAGGATGGAAAGAAGCATATATGAATTATGTGTTGTATGTTTCTACAATGAAGAAACATTTGCTTAGCATGCAGGGGGCGGTACCTGCATTGCATGTGATAGACTCCCCAAAATTTTTAAATATAAATATATATATATATATATATATATATATATATATATTTTAAAATTATATTTATATATTTATATATTATTTAAATTAAGCTATATATATTCTTTATATATTTTTACCATTTAAAAAATAAAATAATTAAAATAGAAAACAATTAGATGGATGTTGCTTAATAAGAGTAGGATTCTATCTCTAGTCATTACAGCAAGTCATCAAGAAAGTGAGAGTGAAAAGATAAAACAAATACAGATTGGGAAAGAGAGACAAGAATAATGCATTATCAAAAAATCTCTCATGAGACAAAGTTAATATCTATGTTAGATTTATTATTCTCTTCTTATCGATGTTTCTCCCTAATTAAGTTCTCCACAAATTAGTATGAATCCTATGTATAATTTTAGGAATTCTTTGTGTGAAATTGGCATGAACCCTAATTACATTTTTCCAAATTAGTATAATTCTAAATTATAAAATTTAGGAGAATTAAGGGATTTTATGTTTTCTACCACATATGGTAAACTTTTATGGATGTATTTTGAACTGCATTACAAATCCTGCTGCACATAATAAATTAGTTGAATAACCTTGAATTGGAATAGAAATTGAAATATCTCTTTTGCATGAATTCAATGAATTAAAAATATTATGGTTTAAATAGAAGAAACAAAAAACTTTTTTTTAATTACAAAAAAATTTAAATATAAAAAATTTAATTTGACATCCCTTAATTTTTTGACAAGTTCTACCACAGTTAACATGGACAATTAACTACAAAAAATCATGTATATAATAACATTTTTAAAATGATGTTTCTATAAAAATATTTTTTTTTTCAATATAATACGACATTTTTATAACAGTCATACTTTGTATACAAAATATAACTATTTTAACTATCATATTACTAATTGTATTATTGAAACATATGACATTTAAAAATGTTATTTTTTTAAATAAATAATTTATTCTCCACTATAAATTACATTCCTCCCCTTTTCCAAATCACTTTATTCCTTGCACATTTACTTCCAACTTCACTGGTTCACTTCACTTCCAAACCCTCGAAACTATCTTTTCCCATTCACTTCGACACTCTTGAAACAACACTCTGGACACTTCTCACATTGCCTTCGAACTTCAGCACGTTCACTCCAAAATTTTAACTTTGAAACAACACACATAGCCTTCGAAATTTAGGCAATTTCCAATTCCTATCATTCCCTAGCCGATTCCTTGTGCAGGAACCTAGTCGCGTGTTGGGCCAATGACATATGAGCCAAACCATAGAAGACACTGACACCACTCTCAACCTAAAACCTTAAGGTAATGGGTTTATGGGTCTTTATTCTTATATAGTGCTCCACTTTCTCATTTCTAGCCAATGTGTGACTTATAATCACACTTGGATTCTTAACAATCTCCCCCTCAAGGGTGAGTCCCTTCAACCACATTGATACTTCCCCTCTAGCGGAAGCATCCCAACCACGAGTACTCCTTTTCTGTACCGCCGTTCTTATTAACGGGACACACTTACCTAAAACCCTTGTCAGGAAGACTTTCGATACAAGGACCATACTGCACTCGTCTGAGCCGGTTTTAATCATCGGCTCTGATACCACTTGTTAGGTTTATAGAGAGGGGTATCACTGGAGAGATACAACACCAATGAGATCTGAGCCAAACCATATAAGGCACTGACACCACTCTCAACCTAAAACCTTAAGGCAATGGGTTTATGGGTCTTTATTCTTATATAGTGCTCCACTTTCTCATTTCTAGCTAATGTGGGACTTAGAATCACACTTGGATTCCTAACACGTTATTTGTTATTATTATCTGTTCTTCATTTATTCAAGGTAAGTTCTTTACTTGTTCATTCAATGTAATGTCAACCCAGTCGCGTGTTAGAGTTTTGAAATTCAAAAAATTTTGTTTTGTTTTTTAGTTTTCGTTATGTACCTGTACTTTATGTGAAAAAGGCCAATGTTTTTGTTCAATATATTCAATATTGAATTATAAATGGTGCTTATATAACCACTAAAATTCTTTTTGAGGTAAGAAAAATTAGGAGTAGCAAGATATCATTCCAACTAATTTTGGTTCATCAAAAGTAGGTCGAGTCGAACTGGTCCGCTCCTAAAAAACGGATTGAACAATTCAACCCATCCCATCTTAGGGAAGGTTGGCGAGAGGCGGGCTAGCCTGCCACTTTTGTTTTTCAATTTTTTTGTAATTTTTTTTAACATTTTTAAAATTTTGTTTATAAATTATATATATATATATATATATATATAATATCATAAAATTATTTATTGTTAATTATTTTTTATTTTTAAACATAAAAAATTTAAAATAAAAAGGTTGGCGGGCCAGGACAGGTTGGTCCGTCTTTGGCCCGTCAGCTGGACGGACTAGGCGAGTCAGGTCATAACAAGTTGATGGGTTGAAAATTTTAATCCGACTTGTCTTTTTTATAGCAAACTGGTAGGCTTACCTGACGAGTCTGATCCATTTTGACATCCCTACAAAAAATAAGAGATACTTAAGAAAAGTTGTCACGTAGTGAAGAAACAATTGGTACATTAGAGGATCCAGGAAATTCTAAACTTTACACATTTTGGAGTTGATTCTCATAACATAGTACTTTCATATTAATCTACGTCTCTTGATTACTATTTTTTTTGGAGATTGGCTAACAATCAATATCAATATCATTGTTAGTTCTATCTACTATGGATTTTGATTTTTTATTTTATCTTTTCTAAGAAAAAAAACATATTATACTTGGTGTCAATGAGATTTTAGTAGTTATTGATAAATATATTATATATCTCCTGTTTTTATTTATATTGATAGAGATATCATATATTTGATTCTCTTTTATTATTATCAAATATTCTATTTTATTTTGTTTTTAACTTTTTCCTCTATATGATGGGACATTGTACTTTATATATTGAACAAAAGATTCTAATAAATCCTAAAGAAAACTCTCTTGAGTTGGTTTTTACCCAAACTTTCCTTGTGCATTTTTTGTACGCATCCTTTCTTCTTTCTCTCATGGCTTATAAATTTCTAACATGGTATTAGATTTAAATCACCTTCCACATTTTTTTTCCTTTGTTGTTGGTTTCCTGCCATGGCCAATACTCATGGTAAAAATTTTGCGGTGGTTTCTCTAGCAATCGTGGACGAGGCCGCTTTCCTCGGTCTAGTGGCCACAATCCTAGATATTGTGACCATTGTCACCGAACCAATCATACCTCTGATTCTTGTTGGATTAAGCACTATGTGCCCCAAGGCTCTAACCTACACACTAAAGTCCAACCTTCTCCTTCGAAGCCCTCTGCTCATGCTAGCATGGTTGACATCGTCTCCTCTACTACCAATCTTCGTGCCGGGAAGGATGACAAAGCTGAAGCTCAGTTTGGTTTTTCTAGAGAGCAGTATGAAGCTCTTCTCGCCTTGATTCAGTAGTCTCCCAATGATTCTTCTTCCACAGCTACTGTTGTTCATCAATGTACTACCAAACCCAAAGGTTTTGTTTTTCCCTCTTCTTCTTGAATTTTAGATAGTGGTGCTACTGACCATATTTGTCCTTTTAAATCTCTATTTCAAAATCTCAAACCTATTTCTCCTATTTTTATACAATTACCCAACCAAAACTTTGTCATTGCTAAATTCTCGGGTACCATTGTCTTGGGCAATCTTATCCTTTACAACACTCTTTTTGTCCCTGAATTTTCTGTCAACTAATCTCTATTCCAAAATTGCTTAATTCTACTAATTGTCTTATGGTTTTCTCCCAAAATACTTGTCTTATTGTGCAGACAGATACCTTCCAGACAATTGGAACAACTAGGAAACATCAAGGCCTGTTTTATCTCTTAGATAGTTCTCAAGACAGACGTAACTTGAGTATATCTAACACAAATATTTCTTTACCACATTCTACTCTCATTAATAATGCTTGTCCTTGTAACTTGTGGCATATGAAACTTGGTCATCCATCTGATAAAATTTTACAGCTTCTTGTTTCTGATCATTCTGATATTTGTTCTCCTTCTATTATTGCTTGTGATGCTTGTGCTTTTGCGAAACAAAAACGTCTGAAATATTCTTCTAGCACGAGTAAATTTCTTCAATATTTTGAACTTATCCATGTTGATATTTGGGGCCCGATTTCCGTCTGTTCCATTGATGGATACAAGTATTTTTTTACTATAGTTGATGATTATAGCAGATTTACTTAGATTCTTTTTCTTAAAAATAAAAAAGAAGTCAGATCTCTTCTTCAAGAATTTATTATTTTGACAGAAAATCAGTTTTCTTGCAAGCTTAAGAAAATATGTTCCGATAATGGCAAAGAGTTTCTTCTTAATGATTTTTATAATAGCAAATGTATTTTTCATGACACTTCTTGTGTTGCAACTCCTCAACAAAACAGGATTGTTGAGAGGAAACATCAACATCTTCTTAATGTGTGTCATGCTATTCTTTTTCAAGCAAAAATACCCAACATTTTTTGGTCCCATTCCCTTAAATTGCCTGTTCATCTAATTAATAGGTTACCCACTCCTTTTCTCAATAATCAATCTCCTTATATATTAAACAAAAGGTTCTAATAAATCCTGAAGAAAACTCTCTTGAGTTGGTTTTTACCCAAACTTTCCTTGTGCAATTTTTGTACACATCCTTTCTTCTTTCTATCATGACTTATACATTTCTAACGGTTATACCAAAACCACCATAATCTAGCCACCATGACAAGACTTTTAAAGTAATTAGGCAGTGTTTGCCACCATAATCTAGCCACTCAAGCTTGTATCGCTTTTTCCATTTTGTTTCCCACTGCGTTCCTTTAGCTCCTTGAGTCTAGTTCATCAACCCAAATGAGAAAATTTTGTTCGGGGCACAATGTTAAATTTTTTGTTTACATGCTTTATTCACCCTTTTGACTGTTAACATTTTCTTCTGTTGTCTGGTACACAAGAAATGGAGAACTTCTTGACACCATTGCTAGAGGTGAATGACGTCAGTGAAGTTAGCGTAGGCAAATTGTCAAATTGGCATGAGAGATTAATGTGAGTGCCACCAAGGATTAGTAACGGAAGCTTCAAGGGAGTTATGTTATGGTTGACATGTTTAAAGAGAACAACGTGTCCTTAGAAGAGAAACATGTTCATATGTGCTCTAGGGGAAAATAAATTTTAGAAAATAGAAAAATGTCCTTAGAAGAGAAAAATGTTCATATGGCGAACACTGCTGGCACAGTTGCACTGCTTGCAATTACAGTTTTGGGAGGATTTGTGATTTCCAGAGGTAAGAAAATGGTAGTGTAACCTCAAAGTTGGCCAATCTAACGAACCTTTCTTATTATAAAACATTATCTTTGGCATCAGAGGATGTGCACAAATGGTTTTTGTGGGGTTACTAGTCCTCACCAATGATGTATGGACATAATGCTATAGCTGGATAATAATAACCAATGATACACCTTCCTACAAAAGGGTTTTAGAAAAGAAGCAAGTACTCATTGAATTGGGAAAGTGAGTTAAAGACTCACATTCCATGCATCCTGGAAGATAAAACTCAAGTTCCAAGTGCACCACAAAAGAAAAATATTTGCTTCTGTTACTTAACTTAATAAGCTACATGTGCAGATTTTTGATACCCTGTCAATGCCCACTCCACTTTTTTACAAAATAGCCAACAATGAATTTAATTGCAAACATAAAATATGAAATGCACTAAACCAAAGTTGAATCCATGACTTTTTTTTTATAAGTATCATTTCTACAACACCAATTAGTTATAATCTTAACTTAATAATATAATAATAATCTTAACACATTAACCTTATTCCATAATTTTAGAAAAATTATAAACTAATTAGTGTATTAGGTAAAAATTGAACTCATAAGCTTCATTACCCACTAACTCTAACCAACTAAGTTATCTCATCTTCTTATCATATTAATAATATAATAATTAAATATATTTTATTAAATAAAAATATTTCCTAGATCTTGCACTTCGGTTGCAAAACGTATCCTTAGAGCCTATTTTATTTTACTAAGATCGAATATACTTTGGTTCTCCAACCGTAGTATACTATAAAAGAATAACCGAAGCTAAAGCTCTTTGTTTCACTAGTGTAAAGATGCTAAAATTTAGTAAAAATAATTAAATGTGAGACTTAAAAATTATTTAATTCATAGAAATTAATAATATACCATATGAACATAATTACACAATGAAAAAAAAATGTGCAATAATATTGTTCTATATATCCACAAAATTCACTTATGTCTCCAAGACTTGTAGATGTGAGTGAATTTTGTGGATATGGAACAAGCCAAACAATTATAAAAGAGAAGGAAAAAATGTGTAACAAAAGAAAAAAAATATTACAAAATTAATTTATATATGAAGGATCTATTTGTCACCTCTAATTTAAACTCTAAACTTGTTAAAATATTAGAGATTTTATATTTTCTAAAAACAAAAACTAATTTACAATACATAAATTAGTGTAGATTTCACTTTATTTAATTTTATAAAATTAAATTAGACTTAAAATTTACTTTTTAAATTAATAATATAATTTCTTTTAAAGATGTTGTTTGTCATCATTGTCAGTACAAGAAAATCGCATACTACAATGGTTATTATCCATTGATGATAGCATTTATCTGTCGATAAATCATGATTATCGATGAACAAAAATTTGTCACTAAAGCTTACCAACAGATACAGACATTAGTCAGTAATTATCGACTGCCTCAAACTTGTCAGTAATTACCAACAATTTCAAATCCCTCAATAAAATGTGCAACATGGTCTCTTTCTAGCACCTCTCTTCCTATTCTATTTTTTTTTTCGGTAAGTATCACCAACCTTGTTGTGTCACCACCATTAGTCTAGGTCATTTTCATCAGGCCACCACCATTAGCGTGATTGTCAATCTTAACGAGCATCATCGACGCACCCCTCTATGTTACCCACCACCCTTCGCGTTAGCCACCAACTTGCCTAACCACCTCCATATCCTCCTTTTCCTTCCTTTCCTCCTCCTCATTTTCCTCCACCTCTTCTTCTTCTTTCTTCTCTTCCTTCTTCCCACCAACTCCCGTTAATATAATAACACCCTCCAACAAATTGGGCGGGAAATTTGTCGCCTAAAGTTTCATTGGATTTACTAATAGAAATATCCATCAATAACTATGATGATAAGTTATTGATAGACTGAAATTGTCGATAATTGTGATGGTAAAATTACCCACAAAAATTTTATGATGAATTTTATAGACTCATTTCTTTTACACAGAAGTATCTATCAGTAAATTTAGATATAAAATTCGTCAATAACATGCATTGATAACAACCATTGATAAATTAGATTTTGCTAACGAACTACAATTTATCCATAATATTCCATTGAATAAAAAATTTTGATATTGAAAATAAACAAAATTTTTGGAAATTCTTGGCGTGTTGCGATGCATTGTTATTGATGTAAATACATTGTTAAGATTATAATATGTTAACCTTGATCTAAATTGCAAACATGAAATACATGAAGACTCTTGACTACTAGAAAATGTAGCAAAGCAAAGAGTTGCACAGCGATACAATACATGAGTAAAAGAACGAGCTTAAGCTCAAAGATATAAGCTTGAAGTTAGCCCCATATTCCATAATACCACTCCATCAAGGACTTTGCAACTCCTAGTATTAAACAAAGACAACAAGCAATAACTTTGAGTGGAGATAGCAACATCACATAGGGAGGAAGGGAAGAGATCGATCTAGATCTTCAGTCATAAATTAAAAAGACTAAACCTGAGTACCAAAAGCCAAGACTCAAAGTTTAAATCAGAAAGCATGATTATGATTATGTTGGCCATGAAAGCAAATTGTTTCTCAAACGAAAAATAAAATTTGATAACGATTAGATAGATGATGGAAAATTATACTCTGTATGTCTAAATATCCGTATATGCAATATCCGAGCTTAATGTCTGAATATGCGACTGCTCGGTAAATCCAAGCCAAGTATCTGTATATGCAACTACTTGGTAAATCTGAGCCCAATGTCCAAATATGTGACTACTTGGTAAATCTGAGCATGAGCATCAAAATATGTGACTACTCGTTAAATTCGAGGATAAAAGTCAAAATATGTGACTACTTGGTAAATATGAACATGATCGTCAAAATGTGTGATTACCCAGTAAATTTGAGTATGAAGTCAAAATATCTGACTAATCAGTAAATTCGAGCATACGTGTCCAACCACGTACATACTTGGAAAATACTCTACTTGGAAAATGCTCTAAGTACCTTATGAGTGTCCTAGCATGATCTTATAAGTGTCCGATTAGGGACTTACTCAGGAAAATCTGAGTATAAATTAAGTGTCCAAAAGCATGACAATATAAGTGCCCGAGTACAACTTGAATATGAGCTATAAGCAACATACAACTTGTCCAAGAGACAAAAGTATCTTATAAAACCGAGTATAGAGAGCTAAAAACAATATATAAACTTGTTCCTTTAATAGCTTGGTCCACCTGCAAAAATTAACAACTTTTGAACTCGAGGGGCATATGTACATACTCGACCCAAAATATATTATTATTGTTAGGCCCAAAATTTCCCACTAAGCAAGTGATCCAAGAGAAAGATATTTATGAAATATTAACAACCCTACAATCAGGGAAAGATGATATTATAATATAAACAAAACTCAAGTTATCATAAACTAAATCAAGTTATTATATCTATTAACTTGTTATATCATTAGCTTATCTTATTTTGTTATTATTCTCTGCTTAATAACATGCTCACAAAAGCCTATAAATACATGATAGTATAAGCAATACTTAAATCCACTACTCATTCTATTTTCAAATAGAACCATGAAAAACGTTGATCGTATGTTTTGGCAACTCTGACCTTTGTTGACTATTTTGCTCATAACTTTCTCCACAAAACTCCAAATGTGTTGCTTCTTTTTTGGTTGGATACTTGACTCAAATGGCTTTCCTTTGGCTATAAAAATATATTTTTTGGACCTCTGGGCCAGATGTAGTTTGATTTTGAAAATGGTAGACGTTTACTACCAGCATTTTTGTGTATAAGGGAGGTTGATTTTGAACATTCTAAGATAGCTACAACAAGACAATGTTAAGAAAATACAAAGGCAAACACAAAAACCTAAGCTCTGAATACCAAATGATGGAAGAGCTCCTTCCAAGCTATATGACTCAAGCCAAGATGGAAACCTTGAAGGAAGATGGTGGTTCGGAAGCTATGGAAAAGGGTGGTGGGTGTCTCAGTTTTTTGGTGTTTGGGATGGAGAGATGGTGGCTCCTTCTCCAAGCTATATGAATCAAGCAAGGGGAGAGGCTATGGTGGTGTTTAGTGTATTCTCAAGAGAGGTTAGGCCAACTCAAGAGGAGAGTGGCTAGAGGAGACCACAATGGATGTTGTAGCCTTTTGGTGACGTAAATGAGTAGTATGACACAATTTTGGCAACATAACTTTACTCAATTCATATGTGAAAATACATGGAGAGAGACACATCTATTTATAAAGTAAGATGTCTCCAAAGTAGACCAAAAACCTTAAACATGCTACCTTGCACCAAACCTTAAAATTTCCATCTAGGTGAAGAAGAGCATGGTGTATGGCACTCTAACTTTTAGAAAAACTCTTTACTCCTAGAGTGTCATGTGGAAAGCCACTTTAGCAAAAAGTTCTCCACTAGGAAAGTGACATATGGCCAATACCTTTGTAAGAAAAATCTCTACTAAGAGCTAGCCATGTGGCCATTATGTCTCACCACCAAGTTAGGGTTACAACATTGATCACCTAAGATTAACTTAAGCTAGGCGCAAACATTGCCCTACAACTTAAGCAATATTGTTCATAAACCCTATACTATTTAGCCCTTAATATAATGCCTAAAAGAAATCCTACATAACATGACCCTTAATATAAGGTCTAAATATTCCTAATCTACTAGAGATACTCCAAAATGGCCTAATAAATAAATTATTTCTTCACCTTACATAGATGACTCCAATTTTCTAAAAAGTGCTTGGTCATGGCTAGGGGGTATGCCATCAAAATCATCAAAATTAGACACATCAAAGCGAGTCAAGCCCATAAGGCCGGCCCATCGGGGCGAGCCGGGTTGCAGTTTAAAACCCATCAACCCGCCTAACCCACCAAACCTTTTTGTTTTAAAAAAGTAACGTTCAAAAATAAAAAAAAATAAAAAAAATTATATTATATAAACAAATTTATATATATAAAAGTTTTTTTAAAAAAGTTAATAGAAAATTATAAAAAAAAGTGGCGAGCTCGTCGAACCGCTGGCCCACCCTGAGACGGGACAGGTTGTAGTGTCTAACCTGTTTTGCTACCCCTAATCAAAATTCAAATAAGAACAATAGATGTAAACAAAAATTAAGTATCCGATGACCGGTTTGTGAATATAAAATATGAGAAAATCTAATTAAGTTAAAATTGACAAAATATTTAGTTAAGTGATTTATTTAGATAAAGGTATAATTTTTTTTTAACAATTATATTAAAAATGTTTTATATCTTTGATACAATTAATGATATTATTTTATTTTTATATTAAGATATTGTAAAACATATACTTAATTTGTATTAAATATCTTTTTATGCACCTTCATCTTCGTGTGTGTGGATATATGAGCCGGATTATAAAAATTTCATTCACCTTCCCTAATATTGTATTATATTATATTTTCATTAGAATTCAGTATTAGCCTTAATTTTATTTTGGATAAACAGAGGATTGTTGTAAGGATTCATATATTTTGTTTATGCAGTATAATAAGAATAAAAAGTTTTAGTACAATAACTTTAATTTTATTGATTTTGTTGGAATTCGGTTAATGGTTGAAAAATTGAATACAGGTTTGGTCCCAATATATGTTTATTTATTAAAAAATAATTAATTTTAATACGTAATTAAGATGAAAAAATTAGGTTAAATTACCATTTTGGTCCTTGTATTTAACGGTATTAAAGTCAACATTATGTGTCAATTTGTAGTAATTCTTTTAAAATTTTTTTAATTTTTTTTGTACATTTTATTTCACAGTTGTGCCACGTGTTAAAACAATTTAATTTGGTCCTTATATTTGTTTTTAATTTCAATTTAGTCTTAATTTTTGTAAAAATAAAACAATATTATCTCTTTTTAGATTGAGACACAATTTACTTTTTATATAAATCTTATGGTGATATTATTATTAAAATTAACATTTTTATTAAGTATTTATAGAAATAGTTTTAAATTAACTTTAAATTCTATACGAAACTTTAAACTTTAGTTTTGTTTTAAACTTGAAATTTAGTTTCTAAACTTCTGTGTGATAAGTTATTTGATTTTTAATCTTCACTAAGTTTGTATAATATGGTATACTTGATGTCTTTATATATGACTTTGTTTAATAATAAAACTAAAAAAAAAAGTTTGTTTAAAATATTTCTACAAATATTTAATAAAAATGTCAATTTTAATAAGAATATCATCCTAAGATTTATACAAAAAGTAAATTGAGTCTCAATTTAACGAGGGATAGTAGTGCTTCATTTTTCCAAAAAATTGGACTAAATTGAAACTAAAAACAAATATAGAAACCAAATTGAATAATTTTGACACGTGGCACAACGGTGAAGTGACATGTGTAAGAATATATATATATATATATATATATATATATATATATATATATATGTATATAAAAAAAAGATTACAAATTGACACGTGGCGTTGACTTTAACACTTGGTCAAAATTGACGGTAATGACCAAATTGAATTATTTTTAAAAAAATAAGGCCGAATTGAAACAAAGAAAAACTGGAGGATCAATTTGACACTAGACAAATACAAGGACCAAAAGAGTAATTTAACCAAAGAACTAATATATATTTTAAATTTACATAAGGCAAACCATAAAAAGGTTCCCTTTCAATATTAATTGCATACTAAAATTAATTTTTGATGTAACAAACATATGATAATTACTAAATACTAAAGATTTACGATTTTAGTCCTTGAACTTCAACCTAAAATTGGAATTTGTCCTTATCCGAAACTTTGATACATTTTGGTCCCAAAACTTTAAAAATGATTGAATGTAGTTCTTTTAACCCAATTACATTAACTGTTTTTGAAGTGTTGAACGCATTTTCCAATAGATATTAAGTTGAAAATGTATCAAACAGTGTAAACAACTCTCATACTAAAATGAAACATGTTCGACACGTAAAAAAAAAAGTTAACGCAATTAGATTAAAATGACTATATTCATTTATTTTTAAAATTTAGAAACTAAAATATATCGAGATTTCGAGCATAAACAAATTCTAATTTTTGGTCAAGATTCAATGACTTAAAACATACTTAACCCTCTGTAATTATCTCATACATTAATAGATTTTAAACGAAATTAACATAATTAAAATTTTTTATAGTAAGACTGTCATTTTTTTTTGACGAACTAACTATTTATTCTAAATTTTAAGTAGACTTGAGAATTTGTACTTTAGTCGTTATGAAAAAAATCGTTTTATAATATTCAAAATACATTTTTTTTTATCTAAATATCGTTTGACTTTTGTTGTCATCATGATGTGACTATGATTTTTTTTCTTCTCGTCTCCAATTTATCGGTCAACTTTTATCTTCTATTTACGGTCTTTTCTATTTTCTTTTGTTCTCCAAGTTTGAGTTGATTGACTAATTAAAGAAAATCAAAGAGAAAATGTACAAGATGACAGAACAAACCGAAGTAGATAAAACAAAAATAATAACCACATTCTTATATTGTTATATTAATGGCAAAATCAAAAAATAAGATACTTAATAAAAAAAATATTTTAAACATTAAATAGAAAAACATATTTTAATAAAAAAATCAATTCAAGATATTCATATATTATATTTATAATGTAACATGCATTAAGACTTGATTTTATAGTTCATGTCAAGTTAAATCAACTTCACATGAGTCACGTAGAGTTGAGTCCTCTTCGAACCAAGTCAAGTCGAAAGCATACATCTGACCAATTTGAATTAGAGCATACATCGAACCGATTTGAATCAGACTCACACCCAATCAAATAATTTAGTCCACTTCAAACTAATTTTAGTTGGATCCACCTCGAATCGAATTAAGTTAGGTCTTAATGAGTTAATTGAGTCATGTCTACGTCGAGTCAAGTTAAGCGATACGTTAGTCAAATGAAGTCATAGCTACATTTGGTTCAGTCATGTGTGATTTGTGATGTCCTTACAACTAAACTATTTTACCCATTTTTATTATTATAGTTAAATATTTTTATTTTATTTATTTATTTTGTTTTGTTTTATAAAAAAAAAAAACATTGATGTATTAGAAATTACACTTTTTTTTTCAATATCACACCATACAACTTATAATTAACTTATTTTACAATGAGTATACATCTTATATTTTACACCATATAGTTCATATTATATTTCCTACACTAGAAGGGTAAAAAGGTATTATTTAGTTACAACTCATTTCTTACATACTAGCCTTTAAGCATTTGGAGAAAAGAGGTTATGGATGTGACTCACTTGGACTATTCGGGATAGATAAAAAGTGATTCAAATTTTGTCCTTCAACGATAACATGTGCATTTGGAGCGGTTAGGAATGTGATGTTATAATTTTTGGTTTCTTGAAATGTTAAAGAGTTATTTATCGCATTCGTTTGTCATGCATTTCCTGGAAAGACTGCTACAATATCGGAAAGGAAGGGATGAGACATATTAGGGGCAGTGATTTATGATGAGATTATAAAACTTGTTTTTCATACACAATCATAAAAATTGGGAAGTTAGGCAAACACCATAAAGATGATATGAAATAAAATTCAACATTTATATACAAACATCTAAACCTCCTTTTTTATATAGAGCAAGTATAAATGATTTTTGTAGTAACAAATCAAGATAAATGATTCATATGGTCAATAACAATGATTCAAGAATATCTTTCGTGAGTAAAATTTACTCATTTAAATTTTTAAGATAAAACCTCGAAAATCCTAGCTTTTGCACGTGTGACCATCGAATGTTGCTTAGTTGTGACAGGAAGAACATGAGAGGGAGTTGGAGAAATTGACTCAGAAGCTACAAAAGAAGGTGAATTTTAAGGAACAATAGTCTCATGGGGAGAAGGGGGGTTGGTAGGTTCATCATTACTAGTGAGTGTGTGTGGAGTATGTGAAACATTGACATTAGTGTTGTGATTGATGGAGAAAAGATTAGCTGAACTTGCATAATGAAATAGATTTTCATTGAATATATATGTCGTGAAATATACCATCTACCTTTGGTTGAGAGACAAACATATCCCTTGTGGTTTGGACTATATCCAAGAAATAGACAGATTTCAGAACACATACTAAACTTGTGAGGATTGTAAGGGCGTAAGAGAGGGTAACAAGCACAACCAAACACTTTAAAAAAAAATTATAATCAGGTTTCTTTTTAAAAATTTTAGTATATAGATTGTTGTTATTCAAAACGGGTGTGGGAAAAGAGTTGATAATCATAACAGATGATAGAAAGGTCTCACCCCAATATTGCAGCGGAAGAGAAGTACCAGACAAAAGAGATAATCCCACATTCAATACATGGCGATGCTTACGCTCAATTGAACCATTTTGTTCATGCGTATGAGGACAGGTTAAGCGATGACAAATGCCAAAGGTTTTAAGAGTTTTATGTAAAGCAAGAAATTCCTTTGCATTATCAGTTTGGAGACTTTTGATTTTAAACCCAGTTTGATGTTCAACAAAACGTTTAAAATCAAGAAAAGTAGAGGAAACTTGAGATTTAGCATGTAACAAGTATAACAACGTATAACGAGAATAAGCATAAATAAAAGCTATATAATATCTTTCACCATTAGAAGCAGGTATCGGGGAAGGTCCCCAAACATCTACAAAAACTAATTCTAACATATATCTGTAAGTAATAATAGAATGCATGAAAGGAATTGTTGTGCCTTAGCCAAAATACATGGTTCACAGAAGTTATGTTTTAATGAACAACGTATATTACAATTTTGTAAAACATGAGCTACAACAGAGTTAGACACATGGCCTAGGCGACAATGCCACAACTGGAAGGAAGGCTTCAAAGTTGCGTTATGAGATTGAATGATGGATGAAGAAAATGGTTGAAACACATGCATCCCATCTTTAAGATTTCCTTGTAGAAGAATCTATTTGGTGTCCTGGTTTTTAACATAACAACGTGATGGATAGAATTCAAAATAGACGTTATTGTCATGAGCAAATTTGGATACACTAAGTAAATTCTTTGAGAAGGATGGAACATGTAAAAGATGATCTAAATGCAGTCTGTGAGATGTGTGTGGGGAAGTTAAAGAAGTAGCACTAATATGTGTAATTGGCATACCTAAGCAATTACCTGATTGAACAACTTCATTGCCACTATATGATTTGCATTGTTTGTCATATGGTGTGTTGCCTCGCTATCGAGGTATCATAGCGAGTCATTGACTAGAGTTGGATTGCCAAGAATTGATGACTCAATGTCATCATGTGATAAAGAAGGAAAAGAAGCATTGTTAGCTTGAATGGAATTGTGGACGATTACTATTGTTATTGGAATTCCAAGAAGACGAATTTGAATTCCAACAACTTTTGCCAGTAGTGCGAGCACCGTGGGAACGAGGATTTCGATAATAGTGGTTGATTGATCGAGACCCACATGAAACAGATCCAAGAACATAATTCTTGTTCTGCATATTTGAAGTGGTTGTGAAGTGGTTTTCAAAGACAATTGAGTCAGTGGCTTTGTGTTTCTTCAAGCGCTCTTCTTGAGCAAGTAACAAAGCTTCAATGTCTGCTACATTGTCGAGGCATGATGTAACCGAAGTGATGAAGGGATCATATTCCTCTGACAAGCCATCCAAAAAAGCATTTATATGTTCATCTAAGGTGAGTGGTGAACCAATGGCAGACAAAGAATCAACAATCTTCTTTATTCCAACAAGATAAATAGTTTCTTTGGTTGGTTGGCGGAGTTGCACTTTTAATTTCTTGATTTTGGCACGTGTATGAGAAGCATAATATGTTGTTGACTTCTGTCAGATTTGTGATGAAGATTCAAGTCCCAACTTCATGGTGAGAATGGAAGCATCCATGGAAGAAAGCAACCATGCTACAATTAGTTGATCTTGTTGTTCGAAATTGACGTAGGCTACACTGGCCATGTTGCTTGAGACATCAGTTGCGGAAAGAAAGCAAGGTGGAGCTCGTGCAGTATCAAGAAAGTGAAGTAGTTTGAAACCCTTAAATGTAGCAAGGACTTGCTGCTTGCATGGAAGAAAATTATCATATGAAAGTTTCAACGTGATCGGGATGGTAAAAGTTTGAGGAGTAAAAGAAGGTATTGAAGATGGAGTAACAACACTGGAGTTTGTAGACGAAGCCATGATAAGATGTAGGCCAAAAAATGGCTTTAGATACCATATAAGAGAAGAGAAACCACGGAGAGAGAGAAGCAGAAAAAGAGAAAAGACTTTAAAAGGTATATTGACTTTGAAAGGTTCTACAAAAGCTATATATAAAGCAAGAGACTCATGCAACGATATAACAGAAAGAAAAACTACCCATGCAAATGTTACAATGGAAAGCATATTAACACATTACGTAATACTCACCTCATCTTATCCATATCGAAAAACTATTTTTACATGATTTTTTCCTCATAAATAATATTTGAGTCTTAATTAAAACTGTGTTTTTGTTTTCATTAAAATTAGGATTTTAAAACTTATTTTTTAAACATGATAAGTGAAAAATTATCAAACGAATTTCAAAACCTATCCTAAAAATAAGTCTTTTTTTCTGTATTTGTTTTACCCTTAGGAACAAGGTATTACAACCACCATTGTTTCCTATCATTAGTTCTACCCATCACATACATATTATTGTCATTGATTATGAATAATATATAATAAATTTGTGGTTTTTAACAATAATATTCTTCTTTATGTTTAAAGCAGAGACGAAACATTTGATAGTGAATCAAATATGTTCGAAGAAAGATTTGTCAAATGCTTTTTTTCATGTCCGATATTAACCTTTCTCTATGTTTGTCATGCGCAAAGAATAAGAAATAGAAGCTTTTGCCCAACAAGAGGATTAACATTTGAGTCCTCTAAAACTATTGAAGTGAGTTATCTCCAAATCATAGAGAAGAAGAACAAGATGCTAGAGTAGTTTCAAAAGGAGATTCTTCGGCTAGAACAAGAATCGTATAGAAAACAGTTTGAAAGTGTGTAAGGAGACCAATGGTTAAGAAGAGAAAAGAGGATGTAGGGTTTGGTGTATTGAAATTTTGAGATAGGAAAAGGGTTTTTAGATTTTGGTTGTTAGATGATGCGGTTCAGATTTGGTTATACCTATAAATACAATATTAAAGTACGCAAGTTTCACATAAAATTGTTATACAGTTCTTTCATTCAATATTACTCATATATTATATATATATATATATATATATATATATATATATATATATATATATATATATATATATATATATATATATATGTTTAAAATATTTATTGACTTGAGCACTAGAGAGTCTTTTGCAGGTAGATCTTTTTCTACTTTTTTTTTTCAAAACTCGGAACTTTCTCACTAAAAAATAATGATTTCACTCTTGAGAGCCTCATACTTAACATCAAAGACTACTTGTTCACATCTAGTAAGGACAATAACTAAAATGTAAACTTAATAAATGTTACTATAAAGTCATTGTAATACCCATTTCTTTTCTTTTTTTTATTTGTGATCCAGTAAAAGGAAAAAGACAAAAGCTAGTTCTCTCTCCCAAACCCCTTAGCTTCCTCACCATCCTTTATCTCTCAACTTTTCTCCACTTCCCAGCCATTGCTCTACCCATTCTCTTTGACCTTCTCCATTTTGACACAACATGTTCTACTCGCTTCTCATCTAAATTTCTCACCTTTATGAAACAAAGGCTAGAACTGAGACCATTGTAGGGTACTTGTCAGATCAAACTGAGAGTTCCTTTCCTCCACGTAAGCCCATCTCCAACCTTCGTTCTATTTATGTTTTTCAGTTATGGAGCAATGGTTTCACTTTGATCTTAATTAGAGTCTCATTTTCCTCTCTTTGTATTCTTGTGATTCAGTTTCCTAAGGGGGTTGTGGTGCTCTTTTCGTTTAGGGCTTTCTTTGACTCCAGTTCGATATCAATTTCAAGGTAAGGGAAGCTAGGTTTTTCTTTATATTTTGAAATGAATTGCTTGGTTGGGTTTGTGATGGTATTTTATTTGTTAGCTTGATGAATGCATTGATTTGGATTGAGTGGTGGTTTGTGTTGCCTATGATTTTTTGGTTTTGCATGCATGAGCATTTGAGAATCTATCGTTCTCGCCGAGACGAAATGCTCTCGCCTAAGTGAGAATAGTAGAAACTCACTCTCACTCTCTACTCGAGTTGTCGCCTAAGCGAGACCCTCTAGCTTGAGTGAGGGCAATCTCGCCTAAACGAGAATAGTCTAGCTTAAGCAAGAACTCGCAAATATTTTAGTTGCTCCTTGTTTGAGTTCTTGCTCAGGCAAGAAGTTGTGGCTTGAGCGAGAAGACCTTGTCGCTTGAGCGAAAACTCTAGCTTAAGCGAGAACAATGCAGAATTACTTTTAAATTCCTTAACTTAATCCATGATGATTGAATTTCTTTTAAAAAGCATGAAGTATGAGGTTATACATGTATGATGTAGTGTTTTAAGTTTGTGCTTGATATTGTTAGCATGAGGTAAGATTTTTTTGAGATAACATGTGAAGTATGTGGGTATTTCATGGAGAAATTCCTTTGTGGATTATATAGTGTGTGTAATGGCTTATGGATTCAAGTAAGGTTACATCCCGACACTCTAGTGGATCAGTCAGACCCACATAGAGTAGATTGGTCCATGTGGTGAGAGTAGTAGGAGGTCCTAGTCTAGGGCATGATAATGGCCTTTGATGATCATGGATTTACCTTGTGTGTAAGGTGAAACCCATTAACAATGGCTTTGTAGAGCAATAGAGGCCGCCACAAGTACAAGTTTCCAGTGAAATCTAATTTTATAAGTCAATGAATGTTACTACCAGGTGGGAATATTAAGATTTCTCTTTTATCATTTCCTTAAGGATTTCATAAAAAAAGAATCAAGACAGATTCATTTGCATACTTATACTCTTCTTTCTATT
>Ga0214542_1006927_pt1 | contig 20185 bp, 12 predicted proteins | sample CNSS1metaG_FD_160096 | JGI IMG/M metagenome (GOLD analysis project Ga0214542, IMG submission 160096) | Root nodule microbial communities from cowpea collected in UCLA plant growth center, Los Angeles, California, USA - CNSS1 | ecosystem: Host-associated > Plants > Roots > Nodule | place: USA...
TACTAAAAGCCAAGTTTAAAAGGGTAAAAAGTGGCCATAGGGAAGGTTTTGGCAAGCTGGAATAGCAACCTGAATTAGAGCACGAAAATCAGAGAGATTGGTGAGGTTTGAGTGAGGTTCTGGTGAGGTTTGAGTGACCACATCAAGAAGGGGAAGACGTAGTGATCATTGGAGAATCCCAAACAATTCAATTTAAGCGAAGGAATTTCAGGTTAGGGGAGCTGGACTCCGCTGTTTTTGCTTCAAATAATATTGTGATGTGATGTATGTTAATGTATGGTGCCTGTATACTGTTAAAATCTTGGAATACTGCGTTTCTGGGAAATTTCCAGAAACTGCCTGGCGGGTGATGAACCACCACCAGGCAACTCATCTGTTCTGCACTATTTTTGGGGTTCTGAAATGGGGACCGCCTGGCGGCACATTCCCGACCGCCAGGCGACGCTTAGGGTTGTTTCAATTTCTAGGTTTGTGGATGAAGCGCCTGGCGGGGCTAGTTGAATCGCCAGGCGGCACGGGGCATTTCTCCGATTTTGGGTTTTTCTGGGGTTCTGGGCTAAATCTAATCGGGGGAAAGGTCAGTGGGGAACCGTAAAGGGTGATAATGTTAACTAATAGTAGGCATGGACACCTAATTAAGGGCTTAATTGAATGGAACAGTGTGTGTAAGCTTAGGGTTGAAGGTGTGTTATCTTGGATTGCTATTTGAACTGAATTGTGGTGAATTGGATATAGGGATAAGGATTAGTATAACTAAAATATGGAGTCGTCGTGATTGTACTTGGACTGGATTACGTGAAGTGGGAATTCACAGAGGTGGAGAAATGGTGGGGTTTTGGATGCGGGAAGAATCTGGGCAATACCCAGATGGCAAGCACCGCCTGGCGGCACGTGCGCTGGCTGTTACATTTGGTATCAGAGCAATGGTTTTCAAAATGATTTTTGGGGTCTATAGGGAGTGAGCATACCGTGTTACGTTTGCGTGACTAATTTTTTGTGATTATTAGTTTATTTCTGGATATGAAATCCTAATATGGGTTGTGTGTGTGAACAGCTACAATATGTGGCGCGCACGAGCTATGGCTAACAGGAGAAGGAGGAACACCGTTGGAGTTGATGACATAGCTCATGCGTCCATCGTATGGTGGACGCGATGCAGCTCATAGCGGCGCCACCCAGAGCTGTAGTGGCACCTACCCGACCAGTATCTATGGAGGATTTCATGAAACACCAGCCGGCCAAGTTCTCTGGCAAGGCCACTCCTGATGAAGCAGATGCCTGGATGCGGGAATGTAGAGTGCTAGGGTGCACGGATGAGCAGAGGCTGTTGTTTATCACATTTCTCCTGGTGGCAGACGTAGAGTACTGGTGACAGGGGATGCAGCAGTTGATGTAGACCCGTGAGGAGCAGGTGACATGGACTGTCTTCAGGACGAGGTTCCTGGAGAAGTACTTTCCCAACAGTGCAAGGCACGAGCGGGAGGCAGAATTCCTTACTCTTCAGCAGGGGACCATGACTGTGGCGGCATACATTGAGAGGTTCGAATATCTGGCGCGTTTCTACACTCTAGTAGTCACTGAGGAGTGGAGGTGTAGGAAGTTCGAGGGAGGACTAAAACATGAGATACGCCGCTTCATTGTGCCGCTTCAGATTAGAGAGTTTCCAGTTTTGGTCGAGCAGGCCAAGACTGTGGAGCAGTTGGAGACCGGGTCGAGTAGTGGATGAAAACAACAGAGGACTACCCCAGATGTCAGATCACAGAGGAAACCTTATAGCAGACCGCCGACTACCTGGGGGAGGCTACATTGTTATAACTGTGGCGGGGAGCATTTGAGGAGGGATTGTACTAGACCTGCCAGCAGTACAGGTGGAGGCAGTGGCACTGGTAAGTGCTACGTATGTCAGTAAGCAGGGCACTTTGCACATCAGTGTCCTAACAGAAGACCAGCTGGTGGTGAACCAGCTAAGAGGCCAGTAGGAGATCGACCCAGAGCATCGGGGCATGTGTTCGCCTTGACTACCACAGAGGCGAAACAGTCAGGTAACCTTTTACAGTTTCTGTGTTTGTTGTGTGACCACGAGGTGGTGGTGTTGTTCGACTCGGGAGCCACTCATTCATTTGTGTGTAATGAATGTGTGAGGAGGCTCGGCCTTACGATGCGAGAGTTGGGGTGCGAGCTTTTAGTCGCGACGCCAGCGTCTGGAGAGGTATCCACCACTTCTATGTGCGTGGGGTGCCCTATGGAGGTGGCAGGCCGTAGGTTCAGGCTGAATCTCATTTGCTCCGATGGAGGGTTTAGATGTGATTCTGGGCATGGATTGGTTGTCGAGTAACCATGTCGTCATTGATTGCGGGCAGCGCAAGATAGTGTTTCCTGATACGGTGGGGTTAGAACTTATCTCGTCTAATTAGGAGGTGAGGGAGATTGAGGCTGGAGCTACATGTTACATGATTGTAGCTCAGGCAGAGAAGATGAGCACGGCCGAGAAGATCAGCAGGATTCCGGTAGTGGATGAATACGCAGATGTATTTCCGGATGAGATTCCAGAACTACCGCCTAGCAGAGATGTAGATTTCTCCATTGATCTCATCCCTGGCGCTGGGCCAGTTTCTATGGCACCGTACAGAATGGCGCCCGCTGAGTTAGCCGAGCTAAAGAAACAGATTAAGGATCTACTTGAGAAGAAGTTCATCCGACCGAGTGCATCGTCGTGGGGAGCACCGGTTCTGTTAGTGAAAAAGAAAGATGGTAGCTCCCAATTGTGCGTTGATTACCGGCAGCTGAATAAGCTAACGATAAAGAATAAGTACCCGTTGCCGAGGATTGATGATCTGTTGGATGAGTTGAGGGGAGCTGCGGTGTTCTCAAAAATAGACCTGAGATCTGGGTATCATCAGATCCTTGTCAGGCCGGAAGATGTCCAGAAGACTGCTTTTCGATCACAGTATGGTCACTACGAGTATGTAGTGATGTCATTTGGGGTGACCAATGCGCCGGCTATATTCATCGATTACATGAATAGGATTTTCAGGTCGTACCTAGATCAGTTTGTAGTAGTGTTTATCGATGACATTCTGATCTACTCTGAGAGCAAGGAAGAACACGTAGAGCATCTGAGAGTAGTATTGGGGATTCTCAGAGAGCACCAGTTGTATGGGAAATTGTCGAAATGTGAATTCTGGTTGGAAGAGGTACAATTCCTAGGCCATGTGATTTCAGCCCAAGGAATAGTCGTTGATCCGGCAAAGATAGAGACAGTGGTGAAGTGGGAGAGGCCCCAAACAGTTTCAGAGGTGCGGAGTTTTCTGGGTTTGGCAGGGTATTATCGACGGTTTGTGGAGGGTTTCTCCAAGATGGTGAGTCCTCTTACACAGCTTACAAGAAAGGACCAGCCTTTCTCGTGGACAGATGAGTGTGAAGCTTGCTTCGAGGATATGAAGAGAAGACTGACCAACGCACCGATATTGGCAATCCCTGACACGACTAAAACATTTGAGGTGTACTGTGATGCATCGTATCAGGGGTTAGGCTGTGTGCTGATGCAGGATAAACGACCTGTAGCTTATGCATCGAGACAGTTGAAGGTGCATGAGAAGAATTACCCGACACACGACTTGGAGTTAGCGGCAGTCGTGTTTGCTCTCAAGACATGGAGGCATTACCTGTATGGAGCGCAGTTCCAGGTATTCAGCGATCATAAAAGTTTGAAATACTTGTTTGATCAGAAAGAGCTGAATATGAGACAGAGGCGTTGGATGGAGTATTTAAAGGACTACGACTTTGAGCTATTGTACCACCCTAGTAAAGCTAACGTCGTAGCGGATGCCTTGAGTAGGAAGAGAATTCATGTATCGGCTATGATGATTAGAGAGTTGGAGCTGATAGAACAGTTGAGGGACATGAATCTGGGGTTGGATATGGGGCCTGGACAGATACGATGCAGTATGTTGAGGATCACAAATGAGTTCCTAGATGAGCTCCGTGTGGAACAAGGTAAGGATCAGGAGCTACAGTTGATAATTGGTGAGTTGGGCACTGAGAAGAGGAAGGATTTTTGGATGGGCAGAGATGGGATTCTACGGTTCCGAGAAAGGGTGTGTGTTCCTAGCAGTAGGGTTCTGAGGAAGATGCTCCTAGATGAAGGGCATAAGAGTCGTCTTAGCATACATCCGGGTATGACTAAGATGTACAAGGATTTGAAAGCCTCTTTCTGGTGGACGAGTATGAAGACGGATGTCGCTAATTATGTCGCTTCTTGCTTGGTATGTCAGAAAGCGAAGATAGAACATCAGCGACCGGGTGGTATGTTATAACCTCTGCACATTCCACAGTGGAAATGGGACAGCATTTCCATGGATTTCATCACTCACCTGCTGAGATCAGTGAGAGGGCACGACTCAATCTGGGTGATAGTAGACAGGTTGACGAAGTGTGCTCATTTTCTGCCGATTAATCAGAAGATGAATATGGATAGGCTGGCAGATTTGTATGTGCGAGAGATTGTTAGATTACATGGGGTACCGGCGAGTATTGTGTCAGACAGAGACCCGAGGTTCACATCGAGGTTCTGGCAGTCGTTGCAGAATGCTTTGGGTACTCAGCTCAGGATGAGCTCCGCCTATCATCCTCGGACAGATGGACAGTCTGAGCGGACTATACAGTCATTGGAGGACCTGTTGAGAACCTGTGTTTTAGACCATCTGGTTACATGGAGTGATGTGTTGTCGTTGGTAGAATTCACGTATAATAACAGTTATCATACCAGCATTGGAATGGCTCCCTACGAGGCCTTGTATGGTAGGAGATGTAGGACGCCATTGTGTTGGCAAATGGATGGCGAGGCAGTGGTTCTTGGGCCAGAGTTCTTACAGCAGACCACCAAGAAGGTGAGGGTGATTCAGGATCGGATGCGAGCGACTCAGAGCAGGCAGAAGTCGTACGCGGACAAGAGGAGGAGGCCGCTTGAGTTTGAGGCAGGGGGCCACGTATTCCTCAGAGTTACCCCTACTGCAGGTATTGGCAGGGCACTTAAATCGAGGAAGCTGACACCTCGATTCATTGGACCATATCAGATCATAAGGAAGATTGGTCCTGCAGCGTATGAGATGGCATTGCCACCACACTTGGGAAACTTGCATAATGTTTTCCATGTGTCACAGTTGAGAAAATACATAGCCGATCCTACACATATTCTGGAGGATGACGATGTGCAAATACGGGAGGACTTAACCATTGGAGCCGGACGAGTGAGAATCTTGGATTCTCAAACAAAACAGCTCAGAGGGAAGGAAAACATAACCGTGAAAGTCCTATGGGACGAGGCAACTCAAGAAATGACATGGGAGATGGACGATGTCATGAGGCGGTCCTATCCTCATCTCTTCACTGATAAGTTCTCTTTTTCGAGGACGAAAAATTTAAAAAGGGGGGAGTATTGTAAGACCCGTAGAATTTAATTAATTAAATAAATAATTAATTAGTAAATACGGGAGGGGAAATAATTATGGCATTAAATTATGGTGGGTATGACGTGGAAAAGTACTAGCTCAAGTGGTTGAGAGTACTTAAAATGGTGTGAGAGGACTTGGGTTCGAGTCCTATGTATGCTAACTTTTGTGTTATTGTTTTATTATTTAAATCTATGTAATCATGTTCTGGTATGATATGATGTCTGAATTGGATTTGTTAAGCATGAAACATGACTTGGTTGAATTGGTTGTGTAATTACTTTGTGATTGTAGTGATCATTGGAGTATCCCAAACAATTCAATTTAAGCGAAGGAATTTCAGGTTAGGGGAGCTGGACTCCACTGTTTTTGCTTCAAATAATATTGTGATGTGATGTATGTTAATGTATGGTGCCTGTATACTGTTAAAATCTAGGAATACTGCGTTTCTGGGAAATTTCCAGAAACCGCCTGGCAAGTGATGAACCACCGCCAGGCAACTCATCTGTTCTGCACTATTTTTGGGGTTCTGAAAAGGGGACCGCCTGGCGGCACATTCCCGGCCGCCAGGCGACGCTTAGGGTTGTTTCAATTTCTGGGTTTGTGGATGAAGCGCCTGGCGGGGCTAGTTGAATCGCCAGGCGGCGCGGGGCATTTCTCCGATTTTGGGTTTTTCTGGGGTTCTGGGCTAAATCTAATCGGGGGAAAGGTCAGTGGGGAACCGTAAAGGGTGATAATGTTAACTAATAGTAGGCATGGACACCTAATTAAGGGCTTAATTGAATGGAACAGTGTGTGTAAGCTTAGGGTTGAAGGTGTGTTATCTTGGATTGCTATTTGAACTGAATTGTGGTGAATTGGATATAGGGATAAGGATTAGTATAATTAAAATATGGAGTCGTCGTGATTGTACTTGGACTGGATTACGTGAAGTGGGAATTCACAGAGGTGGAGAAATGGTGGGGTTTTAGATGCGGGAAGAATCTGTGAAATACCCAGATGGCAAGCACCGCCTAGCGGCACGTGGGCTGGCTGCCACGCGTTCGCGCAGTAGCAAAGATACTGCAAGTTGAGGTGTTGTGCGCTGAGGATGGATTCTGCTCTATTGGGTTAGAATCAACCGGGGGAAAGTTTAGTGATGTTTGGGAAGGTTGACGAGGGAGTCGTGCATGAATCTCAAGAGGGGGTTGAATTGCCTTAGGAAGGAGAGATATTAAATAATAGGGGCCTCCCTTGTTGTGGGGTAATCGTGATTCTGAATAGTGCAATAGTTGAGGGAGGAGGGAGTTAAAGAATTGACCAATTATCGGGAATGAGAGCTCAAGCAGCGAAGTGGACTTGGCAATAACTTAGGTGTAATGAATCTAGGAGTACAAATAAGTTAAGAATGGAGGAGTTTAATGTTATGACTGAATGGGTGCTGCTTCCCAGTTAGGATGTCGAGGATTGGACCTTATCATTGTTAGTAACCATTTAAGTAATAATAATTCGGGAATAGATCAAATGGAGATATGATAGAAACTGTGTTAAACTTGAATAGTAAAACTAGAGTATGATGTACTGTCATGACGCCTGGCGGTGGGATCTGGACCGCCAGGCGGTAGCGGAATCACAGAGGGGTCTTAGTGCTTGGTGCGCCTGGCGGCAGGGGCAGTTCTGCCAGGCGGTCGCTGTTGCGAGAACGATTTAAAAGGCGTTGTGCGCCTGGCGGTACGTGACACCCGCCAGGTGGTCTGGGAGCTGGCAGCGCCTGGCGGCACGTGTCCCCCGCCAGGCGAGTTATACTGCTGCAGCTTTGAGTTTTGATATGAATTTGTGATCTACGGTGCGTCTAATGATGCTTTAAGGGTGAGATTGCTGGTGTTCCTGGAGTTGTGGCTCGGAACGTATCCCTTGAGTTGTGGCTCGGGGATAGGGGTTAAGCACGTGGTATTCCTTGAGTTGTGGCTCGGAATAGCATCTCTGGAGTTGTGGCTCGGGATGGCGGATGAACACGAGGAACCCTTGAGTTGTGGCTCGGGTTGGCGAGTGTTACCAGTGTGAGTGTGTTGGTTGTGGCCAGTACGGATGGGTCCAGATAGATTGCCCTCCTCAGTTGTTGGCTGACGAGTTTGGTAGTCTTGGGACGATACGGACTATGTTCGTATATGGGAACTCTACCTGGCGTTACGGTGTATGATCCGTAGCATGTTTTCCCGCACGTGCTCTATCGGTTGTGGCCGATAGGTATGGCAGCAAGTCACCTTGTAGTAATCCTTAGACGTTGTAGAACACGAATAATCTGGTTGGGGGTCAGATGGTAGGCATTAAAGAATAGGGCAATTGAGATATTTATGTTATGTACGGACGCTTGTGTTTATATGCTTATGTTTCTGTAACTTTACACATGTGATTTAATTGTTAAGCTCACCCTATCTGCGTGTGTGTGGCGATGATCGTGTACGCGGTACACGGGAGCAGATTCTGTTGATGCAGGTGGCTCAGGTGACGCTTAGCTGCGGAGAGGGGTTAGACTTGGGAAAATGCTTATGTTTTCTTTATTGCCTTTGAAAACAGTTGTAAACCCTGATGGGTAATTCTATAACGTTATGGTTTTGGTAATCATAGACTTTATTCGATGATTTAATAAAGTTTTTAAATTTTCCCGCGTTTTGGGAAAAAGAAGTATTATTAAATGCGCGTAGTTTTAATTTATTTCTTTTATTTATTTATAAATCAGTAATATCCTGGCGGGATGTTACAGTAAGCGTTGAAAATGGTAAAAAAAATGAAAAAAAAACCCAAAAGCTAAAAATTTTCAAATTTAAAAACACCAAATCCCTCTGAGTATTGCCCAACGTGTTTCTTTTGAACTGTTAAACAATTTTTATATATAAAATATGAATTATTTAAATTGTAAACGATGGAAACGGTAAAAAAAATAGAAAAAGCGTTACCAAAAGATGAAAATTTTCAACTTTAAAAACATCAATCCCCTTTGAGTATTGCCAACATGTTTCTTTGGAAATGTTGAACAATTTTTATATATAACATATGAGTCATTTAAATTGTAAACGGTGAAAAGGGTAATAAAAAATAAAGTGTTACCAAAAGATGAAAATTTTCAAATTGTAATACACCTATTCCCTTTGAGTAACGACCAAAGTGATTCTTTTCAAGTTTTAAACAATTTTCATAAAAGAAATGAATTATTTAAATTGTAAACCGTGGAAACGGTAAAGAAAATGAAAAAAAACATTCCCAAAAGATTAAATTTTCCAAATTTGAAAACAACAATCCCTTTGAGTCTTTTGAAATGTTGAACAATTTTTAAATATAAAATATAAATTATTTAAATTGTAAACGGTGAAAATAGTAAAGAAAAATGAAATAAGAGTAAACAAAAGACAAAATTTTTCACATTTAAAAACACTAATCCCCTATGAGTATTTCCCAACGTTTTTCTTTTGAAATAAAGAACAATTTTTATGTATAAAATATGAATTATTTCAATTATAAACAGTTAAAACGATAAAAAAAATGAAAAAAAAAACGTTACAAAACGATGAAAATTTTCAAATTTAAAAGCATCAATCCCCTTTGAGTATTACGCAACGTGTTTCTTTTGAAATGTTAAAAAAAATTTATATATAACATATGAATAAATTAAATTGTAAATGGTGAAAAGGGTAAAAAAAATTTAAAAAGTGTTAGCAAGACATGAAAATTTTCAACCTTAAAAACACCGATCCCCTATGAGTATTGCCCAACATATTTCTTTTGAGATGTTGAACAAAAAATTTTTACATATAACATGAGGCATTTAAATTGTAAACAGTGGAAAGAGTAAAAAAAATTAAAAAAAGTGTTTCCAAAAGATAATTTTTTCAAATTTAAAAACAACAATTCCCTTTGTCTAAACGCCAAAGTGATTCTGTTGAAATTTTGAACAAAATTCATATATAAGATATGAATTATTTAAAATGTAAACGTTGAGAACGGTAAAAAAAAATGAAAAAATCATTACCAAAAGTTGAAAATTTTGAACTTTAAAAACATCAATCCCATCTTAGTATTGCCCAATATGTTTCTTTTGAAATGTTGAACAATTTTTATATATAACATATGAGTCATATAAATTGTAAACGTTAAAAAGGGTAAAAAAAAATCAAAAACATGTTACCAAAAGATGAAAATTTTTAATTTTAAAAGCACCAATTCCCTTTAAGTAATGGACAAAGTGGTTTTGTTGAAATTTTGAAAAAATTTCATACATAAAAGATGAATGATTTAAATTGTAAAAAGTAAAAAAAATGAAAAAACTGTTATGAAAAGATGAAAATTTTCAACTTTAAAAACATGATTCCCCTTTGAGTATTGCCCAACGTGTGTCTTTTGAAATGTTGAACAATTTTGATATATAACATAAATCATTTAAATTGTAAACGGTGAGAATGGTAAAAAAATTTGAAAAAGTATTACCAAAAGATAAAAATTTTCAAATTGTACTACACGTATTCCCTTTGAGTAATGGTCAAAGTGGTTCATTTGAAAATTTGAAAATTTTCATATATAAAAGATGAATTATTTAAATTGTAAATGGTGAAAAGGATAAAAGAAATGAAAAAAGCGTTACAAAAAGATGAAAATTTTCAATTTGAAAACTTTGATCCCCTTTGAGTATTGACCAACGTGTTTCTTTTTAAATTTTGAACAATTTTCTTATATAAAATATGAATTATTTAAATTGTAAACAGTGAAAACGATAACAAAAAAAATGAAAAAACGTTTCCAAAAGATTTAAATTTCTAATTTTCTAATTTAAAAAAAGTATTGTCCAACATGTTTCTTCTGAAATGTTTTTATATATAAGATGAGTCACTTGAATTGTAAACGGTGAAAAAGGTAAAAAAAACATTAAAAAAGTTTCCTAAAGATGAAATTTATCAAATTTAAAAACACCAATTTCCTTTGAGTAACTACCAAAGTGGTTCTGTTGAAATTTTGAACAAATTTCATATATAAAAGATGAATTATTTAAATTGTAAACGGTGAAAAGGGTAAAAAAATGAAAAAAACGTTTCCAAAAGATGAAGATTTCTAATTTAAAAACACCAATCCTCTCTGATTATTGCCCAACGTGTTTCATTTTAAATGTGAAATAATTTTTATATATAACGAGGGTAATTTAAATTGTAAATAGTGAAAAGGGTAAAAAAAATGAAAAAAAAATGTTTGCAAAAGATTAAGTTTCTGAAATTTAAAAATACCAATTCCCTTTGAGTAACGACGAAAGTGGTTTTATTGAAATTTTGAAGAAATTTCATATATAAAACATTAATTATTTAAATTGTAAATGGTGAAAAGAGTAAAAAAAAATTAAAAAAGCGTTACCAAAAGATGAAAATTTTCAAATTTGAAAACACCGATCTCGTCCAAGTATTGCCCAACGTGTTTCTTTTGAAATTTTGAACAATTTTCTTATATAAAATATGAATTATTTAAATTGTAAACGTGGAAAATTGTAAAAAATATGAAAAAACGTTACGAAAAGATGAAAATTTTCAACTTTAAAAACATGAATCCCCTCTGAGTATTTCTCAACGTGTTTCTTTTCAAATGTTGCACAGTTTTTATATATAACACGAGTCACTTAAATTGTAAACGGCGAAAAGGGTAAACAAATTGAAAAAGTGTTACGAAAAGATAAAATTTTCAAATTTAAAAACACCAATTCCCTTTGAATAACGACCAAAGTGATTTTGTTGAAACTTTCAACAATTTCATATGTAAAAAATGAATTATTTAAACTGTAAACAGTGAAACGAGTAAAAAAAATGAAAACAGCTTTATCAAAAGATGAAAATTTTGAAATTTGAAAACTCCAATCCCCTCTGAGTATTGACCAACGTGTTTCTTTTGAAATTTTCAATGATTTTCTTATATAAAATATGAATTATTTAAATTGTAAATGGTGAATACGGTAAAAAAATTAAAAAAAACGTTTCTAAAAGATGAAAATTTCTAATTTAAAAACACTAATCCCCTATGAGTATTGCCTACCGTGTTTCTTTTGAAATGTTAAACAATTTTTATATATATCATGAGTCATTTAAAATGTAAACAGTGAAAAGGGTAAAAAAATTAAAAAAATGTTTCCAAAAAATTAAATGTATCAAATTTAAAAACAACGATTCCCTTTGAGTGACATACAAAGTGGTTCTATTGAAATGTTGAACAAATTTCATATATAAAAGATGAATTATTTAAATTGTAAATAGTGAAAAGGGTAAATAAAAATGAAAAAAGGTTTACCAAAAGATGAATATTTTCAAATTTGAAAATACCAATACCCTTTGAGTATTGACCAACATGTTTCTTTTAAAACTTTGAACAATTTTCTTATATATAATATGAATTATTTAAATTGTAAATGGTGAAAATGGTAAAAAAAAATGAAAAAAGCGTTTGTAAGAGATGAAAATTTCTATTTTAAATACACCATTCCCTCTGCGTATTACCCAACGTGTTTCTTTTGAAATGTTTAACAATTTTTAAATATGACATTAGTCATTTAAATTGTAAATGATGAAAAGGGTAAAAAAATTTGAAAAAGTTTTACCAAAAGATAAAAAATTTCAAATTGTAATACATGTATTCCCTTTGAGTAACGGCCACAATGGCTCTGTTGAAATGCTGAAAAATTTCATATATAAAAGATTAATTATTTAAATTGTAAACGATGATAAGGGTAAAAAAAATGAAAAAAGGATTATAGTAAGATGAAAATTTTGAAATTTGAGAACTGCAATCCCCTTTGAGTACTCACTAACGTGTTTCTTTTGAAATTTTGAACAATTTTCTCATACAAAATATGAATTATTTAAATTGTAAATGGTGAAAACGGTAAAAAAAATGAAAAAAACGTTACCAAAAGATGAAAATTTTCAAATTTGAAAACACCAATCCCCTCTGAGTATTAACCAACGTGTTTCTTTTGAAATTTTGAACAATTTTGTCATATAAAATATGAATTATTTAAAATTATAAAAGGTGAAAATGGTAAAAAAAATGAAAAAAACGTTTCCAAAAGATGAAAATTTATAATTTAAAAACACCAATTCCCTCTGAGTATGGCCCAACGTGTTTCTTTTGAAATGTTGCACAATATTTATATATAACAATAGTCTTTTAAATTGTAAATATTGAAAAGTGTAAAAAAATTAGAAAAAGTGTTACCAAAAGTTAAAAAATTTCAAATTGTAATACATGTATTCCCTTTGAGTAACGACCTAAGGTGTTCTGTTGAAATGTTGAAAAATTCCATATATAAAAGATGAATTATTTAAATTTTAAACGGTAATAAGGGTAAAAAAATGAAAAAAGCCTTATCAAAAGGTGGAAATTTTGAAATTTTAAAACTTCAATCCCCTCTGGTATTGACCAATGTGTTTCCTTTAAAATTTTCTTATATACAATATGTATTATTTAAATTGTAAACGGTGAAAACGGTAAAAAAATATGAAAGAAACATTTCAAGAAGATGAAAATTTCTAATTTAAAAACACCAATCCCCTTGAGTTTTGCCCAATATGTTTCTTTTGAAATGTTAAACAATTTTTACATATAACATGAATCATTTAAATTGTAAATGGTGAAATGGGTAAAAAAAAATTAAAAAAATGTTTCCAAAAGATGAAAATTTTGAAATTTAAAACACCAATTTCCTTTGAGTAATGACCAAAGTGATTCTTTTGAAATTTTGAACAAATTTAATATATAAAATATGATTTATTTAAATTTTAAGCGGTGAAAAGGTCAAAAACAATGAAAAAATCATTACGAAAAGATAAAAATTTTAAAATTGTAATGCACATATTCCCTTTTAAAATTGTTCTGTTGAAATTTTGAAAAATTTCATATATAAAAGATGAATTATTTAAATTGTAAACAGTGAAAAGGAAAAAAAAATGAAAAAAGCTTTAGCAAAAGATGAACATTTTGAAACTGGAAAACACCAATCCCCTCTAAGTATTGACCAACGTGTTTCTTTTGAAATTTTGAACGATTTTCTTATATAAAATATGAATTATTTAAATTGTAAATGGTGAAAACGGTAAAAAAAATGAAAAAAGCGTTTCTAAAAGATAAAAATTTCTAAATTAAAAATACCAATCCCCTGTGAGTATTGCCCAATGTGTTTCTTTTGAAATGTTAAACAATTTTTATATATAACATGAGTCATTTAAAATGTAAACAGTGAAAAGGGTAAAAAAATAAAAAAAAATGTTTCCAAAAAATGAAATGTGTCAAATTTAAAAGCACAAATTCTCTTTGAGTAACGACCAAAGTGGTTATGTTGAATTTTGAACAAATTTCATATATAAAAGATGAATTATTTAAATTGTAAACGGTGAAAAGGGTAAAAAAATGTAAAAACGTTACCAAAAGATGAAAATTTTCAAACTTGAAAACTCCAATCCCCTATCAGTATTGACCAACGTGTTTCTTTTAAAATTTTGAACAATTTTCTTATATAAAGTATGAATTATTTAAATTCTAAACGGTGAAAACGGTAAAAAAAATGAAAAAACGTTTCCAAAAGATTTAAATTTCTAATTTAAAAATACCAATTCCCTCTAAGTATTGTCCAACATGTTTCTTTTGAAATGTTAAACATTTTTATATATAAGATGAGTCATTTAAATTTTAAACGGTGAAAAAGGTAAAAAAGAAATTTTAAAAAAGTTTCCAAAAGATGAAATTTATCAAATTTAAAAACACCATTTCCCTTTGAGTAACGACCAAAGTGGTTCTGTTGAAATTTTGAAAAAATTTCATATATAAAAAATGAATTATTTAAATTGTAAACGGTGAAAAGGGTAAAAAAAATGAAAAAAACGTTTGCAAAAGATGAAAATTTCTAAGTTAAAAACACTAATCCCCTCTGATTATTGCCCAACGTGTTTCATTTTAAATGTTCAACAATTTTTATATATAACACATGAGTAATTTAAATTTTAAACGGTGAAAAATTGTAATTCATATTTTATGCAATATGTTGGTGTAGACCTTTTTGTGAATGCAAGCACGACTATATCATTAAGACATCATTTTTCTACAAATTATTTGAAAAAATTGAATATAGTTCATGTGAATAGTTTATAGGAATAAATGATGACGATCCACAACCATCACCTAAAAGTCCCATGGATGAAGCCACGGATGAAGAAACCTACTATGATGATGACACTTTGCACCAACCTCCCCAACCGACAAGGCATGAACTCTAACTAAAATATGGGGGTGGAGTTCAACAATTACAAGACAATTTACAAACATTGACCCTAGATATCGACTAACATTTCAATGAAGTGAATTTCACTATTAACAAAATTGTTCACCAATTTAACAGAGATGACCAATTTGATGACTAAATTGTACCCTTTTATTGACTTCATTTTCAATATATTTTATAGTATATGTTTTTAGTCATTATTCAAATATTCATGTCTATATTCAAGTTAGATAGACTTGACAATAAGGGATCTACCAAAGGAAGCAAATAATCTAAATAGAAGATTAGTTGCCACTGTTGATCGCCAACGGGCAACACTTTAAATGAGAAATTTTCTCATTAATCAGTCAAATAACATGATTCATCGAAACCTTCATTTGAATACACGAGAAAGGAGATTTCTAAGATGTTATCAACTATGAACATTCAAGATGATAACTTATTCAGACGGTGCTACGACTTCCTTTGTTCACACCCATCACATACTAGACGTATTATAGGCATGTTGATACAATGTCTATGAATAGGTTAATTGCTGATATCATTAAAGCAGGTTGACTTTCATGTATGTTTAATGATGTCCTCTCTTTTTATGTACGAACTTCATATATGTTGCACTAATTCCACTTTACTTTATTCATTACGTATCGAAAACAAAAGTCTCTTCCTTTCTTTAATTTATTAACTATTTTTACTTTTATAAACTTTACATTGTCTTTACCATTAATCAAACTTTTAAAATTAATCACATAGAACTTAATTAATTGTCCTAATTTTAATCTTTAATAAAGATTTCAATTTTTGTAATAATAAATCAATAACTTTTTCACTCATTTTGAAAAGCAAAATAAATATTGCATGTTAACATATTTTGAACATGAAAACCAAAAAATAAGTACAAATTTAAATTTCACTCATAAAAAATTTTCCCATTCAAACTAAGTTGTAATTGTTAATTTTATAATTTTATTAAATTTTATTAAATTTTCCCATTCAAACTAAGTTTTAATCATTAAATAAAAATGATTAAAATTTAATATTTTTAACTTATCAAAAAATCTTTTAATTTTCCTTTTACCATTAAGGTATTTTAGTAATCTTCAAATTCTATCTATTAAAACTTTTTTTTAATTTATTATACCACTTAAATCACTCACTAACTTTCACAAAATTAATCTCTAAATCCACTCACTTTACCCTCCAAATCCACCCAAAGAAACACACATATCTATCCACTTAAATCCACCTAAATCTATCCTCACACCCTCTTCCAAATTCATCTTTTCAAAGGAACAAACCTAAAACATTTTTAGGAAAGATAATTGTACTTTATTATTCCTTTACATCCTCCTCAAACTGATGTCATCGAGATAAAAAGTGGAATTTAATACAGTTGTGTTGTTTTTGCAGGTAAAATGAAGGAGAGTACGAAGTTCGTGCTAAGCCCTAAAAGTTACAGCTCAAGCCAGAAAGGTGAATTGAGAAGAGTAAAATTAAAGCCTACGGCTGAGCAGCGAATTTGGCATTGAGCCACATTTTAAGAAACCTTCACTGCAAGGAAACATCAAGCTCCAGATTTGAAGTTGAGTATCAAAAGAAAACCTCCAAGGTAAGGAAACCTCCATTGCTGAACACCAAGGTGGTTACCCAAGCTTGGAAGAAAACTCACTCATGAGGGAAACCTCCATGGCTAAACTTCATGTATGGAAGCTAGAGTAGCACTTGATTTTCTATAAATACAAGGCATGTCCCTAAGATTGACATGCTGATTTTGTAAATTAGTTTTAGAGACAAAAACTCCCTAGATAGCTTTAGTTCTTATTGTATATTTTGTAAAGCTATAGAAGGAGGAAAACTACTTCAAGTTCTTATTTTATATATCATCATGAGCAGCTAATTCCTCCACAGTTGGGATTGAATGTAACTTCTAAGCTCTTTTTGCATTGAATTTGATTATATATTTGTTGTGTTCTTATTTTACGTGTTGGTTACTTGATTTGTGTTGAATTATGTGATTATGTGGCTAATCATCATACCTCATCAGTACTTGATGCAAACATTTAGTCTAATGTTTAGATCTAATCAAGTCTCTTGATGCTTGACATATACCAGACATGGATATGCGGTTTTAGTTGGTTTAAAGAGTCTTATTCTCAAAGTAAGGGTTCCTTCACCTAGATATGGATATCCCCCGTTTGACACCCCTAGGTTCTAAATTTTAAACATGAGGTTAGATCTACAAGTGAAGCGTACTTCCAAGAAAACTAAAATAAAGAACACAATTTATAATTAATTAAGGGCAATAGTTGAGTTTAGAAGCCCAGTTCAATCCCAACACCTTAATCAACACCACCTCTCTCAAACTTAGTTTTAATCTATTTTTAATAATACCAAACCAAATCTTTGTTACTGTTTATTTCTAAACTTGGGTTAGATTATAGACCACTAATTTAATTACCAAATCCCTGTGGATACGACCTTGTTGTGCTACAATTGACCTAGTATACTTGTTGGAAAAGTTACACCGCCAACGAGGAGAGAACAATTAGCAATAATAGTAGATAAACTGATGTACTTTGCCTTTTTGTACTAGTTAAAGAAATTACTTTTATTTTCGGGAGGACCAAGAGACAACATTGTTTCCAAAATAGACAAATATCCCAGTTGCACACTTCCTATCATCCAAGTTAGATGGCCAATCAGAATTAAAAAAAGGCAAATAGGTTGAGATCTAGTGGTTTCCGAAAGTATAGCCCATGAGTGATAATACCTTGAAGATATCTCAAGATCCTTTTTACAACTTTCTAGTGATGATTTTGAGGATCATGTATAAATTAACAGACTTTGTTAATTGAAAAATATAATTCTAGTTTGGTAATAGCAAAATATTGTAGAGATCCAACAATAGATTTATAAAAGGAATGATTAAGAACAAATGTAGAACCTTTGGCAATGAGTGATCGAGGTCGTACCCAATCAAATAAAAACAGATTAAATGCAGTATGTGAAAGTTGAACCAAGTCATCTCCCAACGACCAATATTTTCGTCCAAAGCTTAATTTCCAAATTGAAACACATCACCAGGGGGGTTGACAAATTCCAAAAGTTCAACACAACAATAAAACGTGATTACAATTTTGATTAAACAGCCATGGAAACAACAATGATTACTTGCTTCGAATGAAATTCCACCCATCACAAATTACAAACTGAATTGGTTTCATTTTCTTATGAACTCGTTGTTAAACAACTAAGCGGAGGTTAACCACGAATTCAACATGCAATTAAGCAATGCAAGCGTTCATGAATTTGTCATAGTTCATTAAGCATAAAAATAAACTAAAATGAATTTTCAACTCTGAAAATTAAGCAAAACCATATTGGGTTCTTCAATTAAAACGCAAACGTAAATCCACAACGAAAAAATAACAAAACCCACCGAACAAAACAATAATCTCAAGGTTTCATTTCATTCTTTGCAAGGAATCAGTGCATACAAAAGTTAGTTGGTCATATAATTCAAATCAACAACAAAATACGAACTGAAATGCGTAGTTAAGAGGAGAAAATAAGACAGAAAAAATAAATTTAAAGAGATAATGTACAGAAAATGTTACTAATTGCTCCAATTTGTGGAAGAATCAACAAAAACCATGAACCCTAACAATGGGTGCTCTCCAAAATGTAAAAATAGACTAGGGAAGAAGAAGTGTCTACCATGCTACAAAGTGTCTACCATGCTACAAAACCCTAAGAAAACGTGGTCACATCAAATCTGCCACTCAGAATTACAAAAATGTCATTCTGCCACTTAGAATTACAAAAATGCACTATGGGCAGAAAATGTTGGCCCAATAACGTGAAAGGGCTGACTAACATAGCGTAGATGTGGCAATGATGTGAAAATCACGTGACAACTCTCTCTTGACCTTAAGATAAATGTCTAAGATCCAAAATTACTTCAGTTAAATACCTAAAAATAATTAAAAACGAAAATTAGGCCAAATAATGTGAAATTAACCCAAATTCGGAACAGTGGCCCAATAAAGCCCAACGGACAAAAATGCACTAAGAACAACAATTAAGCACTAAACAACTATCAAATGAGTACACAAAGGCTAGTGAAATGGAGGAAAATAATAACTCATCAAAATCAACCACACTTACACTTTTGCACTCTTGGCAAATTTAAAACAGCACAAGGACACACGAACAACACAAAGAGACACACACACACAAACAGACACGAAATAGAAAAACATAGACATATCCAACATAGAAGGATTCCAAATTTCAAGTTATCTATGAACATCATCCAAGCTCTTCAAAACATGTTAAGTACTCAGTTTAACTTAAGGAGAGAATTGAAAGCAACATAACCTCATGGTATACGCACTGTATCACTCAAATCTCTAGGCTACTGTTTACTCTCAAAGCACCCCTGAAAAACAAACATCAAACAGAGTTGGCAAACCTCTAGAACCAATAACCAAACCAAAACACATGCAAATCAAGATCAGAAGAACTTCTCAAGGTTGTAATGTGGCTGAGGACAAGGTGTGGAACATATGGATAAGTGGCTAAAAAGAACCAAAGGAAATAGAGGAGCAATGGCGAAATACATCAAAATCAAGCATGAAAGCAATTCCAAACTGCAACACTTCTAGATTCATTTCTCAGATAATGCTCAAATCCAAACTCCTTTTATTTCTTTTCTTTCTTTTCTTTTCTTTTCTTTTCTTTTCTTTTCTTTTCTTTTCTCTTTGTTTTCTCTCTCACTTTTTTTTATACAAAGAACATGCAAAGAAACAAAAATTTTGAAATCCCACCTGGGTATACAAATGAGCAATTCCAAGAACCAATAAAAAGTGTGCGCACAACCATACTTATTGTGCACGACCACACTTAATTGAGCACCCATTTCCCAAAACAATTCCAAAGCTCCAAAATTTCCCGAGGTAGGAAGAATCATGGTTTTTCAGGCTAAGGGCTTCTAATGAGCTATAAATAAATGAAAAAGGGTATGCGGGCTAAAAAAGGGGTTATCAAAGGAAACCGTTCAACGTAGGCTCATCTGGTTATAGGCTCACAGCAAAAATTGCCTAAATCATATCCAAACATGCATGTGAATAAGAAAAGCATAAAAAAGAGTCAAGCCAAAGCCACTGTGCAAGCATTCAAGAGGCATTTATCACACGACAAAGAACAGAGAGTGGCTCAAATCCTCACATAGGGTAAAACATTTCAAAAGCAACTTAACATGCAAAAAGAAAGCAAGGATATCAATCCACCGAATAACTAACAACTCATCCTCCAAAAGTGAAGTGAGTGTCCCAAACAGAAAACTAAACTTAACACAAATTAACAAAAAAGGAAACAAACAAAAGGAAATAACAACAGACAGACTTCCCCCACACTTAACCTATACATTGTCTCAATCTGACTCAAGCACAATATC